>Ga0302114_10000439_pt1 | contig 29277 bp, 28 predicted proteins | sample AG5_Surface_MG_FD_203107 | JGI IMG/M metagenome (GOLD analysis project Ga0302114, IMG submission 203107) | Marine microbial communities from Western Arctic Ocean, Canada - AG5_Surface | ecosystem: Environmental > Aquatic > Marine > Oceanic | place: Canada: Western Arctic Ocean | collected...
TTATTGTCGGTTATTTGATCTGTTTAATTCAACTTAATTTTGGTCTTTTGCATATTGCTCCTGGCCAACAATATCCGATAGGATTCTCTATCATAGACCTGTTTACAATCATCGCTTCAGTGTCTATATTGAGCATTTTATTTTCTTTTGTCACGGTTAAACTTCTACTTCGAAAGTCAGACGAGATATAGGGCGGTTTATTTATTCGAATAAAGTCCGTATTAATTAAAATAAATGGGTTATATTTGCCCCCAAATTCAAACAGGTATAGAATGTCTAGTTTAAAAGGAAAAGTATCTCGGGTTATCGGTCCAGTTGTTGACGTTGCTTTTGAGAAAGGTCTTGAGTTGCCAAATATATTTGACGCCCTAGAGGTGTTCAAAAGTGATGGCACAAGAGTAGTGCTTGAAGTCCAAGCGCATATTGGTGAAAATTCTATTAGGGCCATTTCTATGGACTCTACTGATGGATTTACACGAGGAATGGAAGTAACTTCTACAGGTACTGCGATTAAAATGCCAATAGGAGAAAAAATAAAAGGACGCTTATTCAACGTAATTGGTGAAGCTATTGACGGCATCGGTGACGTAGATAATTCAGATGGCCTGCCAATCCATAGAGAAGCACCGAAATTCGAGGATTTATCGACTTCAACGGAAATTCTTTTTACAGGGATTAAAGTTATTGACTTGATTGAGCCTTATGCAAAGGGTGGTAAAATTGGTTTGTTTGGAGGAGCGGGTGTTGGTAAAACAGTCCTTATTCAAGAATTAATTAACAACATTGCAAAAGGACATGGTGGCCTTTCTGTATTTGCAGGTGTAGGTGAAAGAACAAGAGAAGGGAATGACCTTTTAAGAGAAATGCTTGAATCTGGAATTATCAAGTATGGAGACGAATTTTTGACTTCCATGGAAAATGGAGGATGGGATCTAAATAAAATTGATCTTGAAAAAATGAAAGAATCTAAAGCAACATTTGTTTTCGGACAAATGAATGAGCCTCCAGGTGCTCGTGCTCGAGTTGCGCTTTCTGGATTGACTATTGCAGAATACTTTAGAGATGGAGATGGCGAAGACCAAGGGAAAGACATCTTATTCTTTGTTGATAATATATTTAGATTTACACAAGCAGGTTCTGAGGTTTCTGCTCTTTTGGGAAGGATGCCTTCAGCGGTGGGTTACCAACCAACATTGGCAACTGAAATGGGAGCCATGCAGGAAAGAATTACCTCTACAAAGAGCGGCTCTATTACATCTGTTCAAGCAGTATACGTTCCCGCTGATGACCTTACTGATCCAGCGCCAGCAAACACATTTGCTCACCTTGATGCAACAACGGTATTGTCAAGGAAAATTGCAGAGCTAGGAATTTACCCGGCAGTTGATCCTTTAGATTCTACTTCTAGAATTTTAACACCAGAGATCGTTGGTGATGAGCATTATGACTGTGCACAACGCGTTAAAGTTACTTTACAGAGATATAAAGAACTTCAGGATATTATTGCCATTCTTGGTATGGATGAGCTGTCTGAAGAAGATAAAATGATTGTTCACAGAGCAAGGAGAGTACAGCGGTTTTTGTCTCAACCATTTCATGTTGCTGAACAGTTTACAGGTCTTCCAGGAGTTCTTGTTGATATTCAAGAAACGATCAAATCATTTAATGACATTCTTGATGGTAAGTATGACCAATACCCTGAGGCAGCCTTTAACCTTAAAGGTGGGATTGATGATGTAATTACGGCGGGAGAAAAAATGCTTACTGAAGCATAGTCAATATGAAATTAGAAATCATAACCCCAGAGGCAAATATTTTTAGTGGAGAAGCAAAATCTGTTTCTCTTCCTGGACTAGATGGGATTTTTCAAGTTTTGAATAATCACGCCCCGGTCATTTCTGCACTTAAAGAGGGCTCTTTAGTTATTGAGCTTGAGGCACCTCTTAATGAGGAACAGAAAAATGATATGATTTCTGTCGATTCACCTGAGAAAATCACGGTTTTCATTAAGGGAGGTGTCGCAGAACTAAACCAGAACAAGCTGATTGTTTTAGCTGAGTAACAGGCATTAACCATTTTTGTCCGCAGCTTTGTTAAGACTTGTTAAGCAAGAACAAGTAATAATGCGCAAACAACAATGTTTACTTATCTTCGTTACTTTTTAAAATGAGTAACACACAACACATCGATCCGAAATCGGTTCCTGAACACATTGCCATCATCATGGACGGAAATGGTCGTTGGGCGCAAAGCCGTGGCGAGGATCGTTTGTTTGGCCATACCAAAGGCGTCGATGCGGTTAGAGAAACACTAAGAGCTGCCGTAGATTTCAAAGTCAAGTATTTGACACTTTACGCTTTTTCTACTGAGAACTGGAACCGACCAAAAGAGGAAGTAGAAGGACTTATGAATCTATTGGTCATGTCTTTAGCCAATGAGCTTGATGAGTTAAACGAAAATGGCGTGAAATTACAGGCTATAGGAAATATTAACGGCCTGCCCGCATATTGTCAGGAAAGTCTTCAGCAGGCGATTGACCAAACTAAAAACAATACAAATATAACTTTGGTTTTAGCTCTAAATTATAGTGCGAAATGGGAAATACAAGAGATGGTTAAATCCATTTCTTCTAAGGTGCAAGACAAGACCATTTCAATAGACGCAATTGATGATGAATTAATTTCAAATGAGTTAACCACAAAGGGCATTCCGGATCCAGAGCTTTTAATTAGAACGAGCGGAGAACATAGAGTGAGCAATTTTCTATTATGGCAAATTGCCTATACAGAGTTTTATTTTTTAGACATCTATTGGCCGGAGTTTGGAAAAAAGCAATTGAACGAGGCTATTTATAATTATCAGAACAGAGAAAGAAGATTTGGTTTAGTATCTAGTCAAATAAAGGGAGAAGAATGAAGGTGAGATTGTTGATTTTTATCGTTGGTATTTTTGCATTTCAAGTTCAAGGACAAGATGGTCCATCTTCTTTATCAGAAATGGATTTTTCTTACCTCACACCTAAAGAATATGAATTAGGACCAATACGCGTTTATGGAGCCGACAACTATGACCACCAAGCGATTAAGCTTATTGCTGGTTTGCGTCAAGGAAAACCAATTACATTACCAAGCGAACAAATAAATACGGCAATTAAAAACCTTTGGGCCGAAGGCCTTTTTTCTGATATATCTATATATGCCGAAAAAGAAATTGCGGGGATTGTTTATTTAATTATTGACCTAAAGCCTAGGCCAAAGCTGTCTAGATTTAAGTTTAATGGAGTCTCTAAACGTGAAGCAGATAAGATTAGGGAGGAGATAACATTGTTTTCGGGAAAGACAATAACTGAAAATCTTGTTTTTCAGACAAAAAATCAAATTAGGGGATACTTCAGAGACAAATCATTTTATAATGTAGGTGTGAATATCAGTCGAATAAAAGACACGGTTATTAATAACTCTGAGCTTTTCGTTATTAACATTGATAAAGGGGCGAAGGTCGGTATTAAAGAAATTAGAATAAATGGCGTTTCTCAGCTTCCAATGTGGAAGCTTAAATTGGCGATGAAAGACACTAAAAAGAAATCAATACTACGTATTTTTAAACGCTCAAAATACACCGAATCAACATACGGAACAGATAAATTAGCCATCATTGATAAATTCAACGGTGTTGGATTGCGGGATGCTGAAATTACAAAGGACACTGTTTATCAAATAGATGAGAAAAACATTGTTATTGAGATGACAGTTAATGAAGGGGGTAAATATTACTTTGGAGATATCGCGTGGACAGGAAACACTAAGTATAGATCTTCCTATTTGGATACTATTTTAGGAATTAAGAATGGCGATTTATACAACAAAGCCTTGTTGGAGCAACGTATTTTTGGGAATGGTGATGGACGCGATATTTCATCGTTATACATGGATAGAGGTTATTTGTTTTTTCAAGTGATTCCTGTTGAGACCAATGTAACAGATCGTCACATCAACTATCAGGTTAGAATGCTGGAGGGCAAGGAGGCTCGCATTGGAACTGTGACGATTAAGGGGAATACAAAAACGAATGACTATGTGATTATTCGTGAAATCCGAACAAAGCCAGGTGACCTTTTTAATAAGGCAGACATTATGAGAACCCAACGCGAATTGGCACAGCTAGGGTTTTTCAATGAGCAGGCATTTCAGGTCAACCCCTTACCGAATCCAGCTAATGGGACTGTAGACATTGAGTATGTCGTCGAGGAAAAATCTTCAGATCAAATTGAACTTTCTGGCGGATATGGTGGTGCTGGTCCGACAAGTTCGGGAAGAATCATCGGTACGCTTGGTCTTACATTTAACAATTTTTCAACCAAGAACTTCTTTAAAAAAGAGGCGTGGACACCTCTACCAGGTGGCGATGGCCAAAGGTTATCGATTCGTGCGCAATCCAATGGTCGTTACTACCAAGGGTATAATTTTTCATTCACTGAACCATGGCTTGGGGGTAAAAAACCAAACTCCTTATCCTTTTGGGTAAACAACACCGCTCTAAGTTCAAACGGATTAATTCGTTCAAACCCTGACTATAACGGCCTTTCAATTACCGGGACTGGAATCGGCTTGGGCCGACGAAAAAAATGGCCGGATGATTATTTCACTGCCTATTATGAGCTTAGCTATCAGTATTATGATGTTGTTAATGATTTCCGATTTCCATTATTTACACAGGGTTATGCAAACGATATCGCATTAAAATATGTTCTACAAAGAAGTTCGGTAAGTGCACCGATCTATCCGCAGAGTGGTTCGAGTTTTAAGTTCACAGCCAAAGCAACATTGCCTTATTCTTCGTTTACAGACATTGACTATACCAATGCAAGTAGCAAGGATAGATATCACTTTTTAGAGTACTATAGGTTTAGATTTACAGGAGAATGGTACGTTCCCTTATCACCAGATAAAAAACTGGTTTTAATGCCCAGGTTTGGGTTTAGTTACATTGGGGCGTATAATTCAGATAAGGGAATAACTCCTTTTGACCGTTATTCTATGGGAGGAAGTGGCTTATCAGGAGTGAATCAGCTCGGAGGGCGCGAAATCATCGCTCTAAGAGGCTATGAAGACCAGAATGTGTCTTCCGCTGGAGGAGATCCAATTATTGCTAAATACACGCTTGAATTGCGCTACCCAATCTCTTTAAATCCGTCTGCTACTTTTTATGCGCTGACGTTTGTTGAGGCCGGGAATACCTATCCGAATTTTGAGAAGTTCAATCCTTTCAATGTTAAAAGAGCAGCTGGGATCGGAATCCGAGTTTTCTTACCGATGTTTGGAATGCTAGGCTTAGATTACGGATTAGGATTTGATAAATTAGATTCTTGGGCAGATGGTTTTGGTGGTGCAACAGACCAATCTGTAGGTCAAAAAGGATTTTATCCAAAGCTGAGTTTTACGATAGGAATGAATTTAGGAGAGCTCTAATCACAAAATCGCGACTTCTATTTTTTTATCTATCGGCTTAATTCCTTAATTTTCGTATTTCAAAATTACGTGACCTATGTCCTATTACAAAATCATATTATTGTGCGCCTCAATGTTTACTGCGGGCACAAGTCAAAGTCAATACTTTATATCGGCAACTTTTTTAAATACCATGCCCCCTGACAACCTAATAGCTGTTTCAGGATTGCCCTTAACGTATTCCGTTGACACCTATAAAATTGTTTATAACACCATTGATGTTGACGGATCCCCAACGATTGCATCAGGTGCTTTTTGCATCCCTGTGAGTCCCGATTGTCAAGGTTTCCCCTTGGCCGTTTACGAACATGGAACAAGTTTGAGAAAGGTTGATGTTCCTTCCGAGGATATACAAGAAACTTATATAGGAAGAATCTTTGCCTCAGGTGGATATCAAGTCGTTCTTCCCGATTATTTAGGAATGGGCGAGGGCCCAGGCTTACACCCTTATTGCCATGGTGAATCGGAGGCAACAGCTACCTTAGACATGATCCGTGCAGTTCGGGAAGCCCAACAATTAGACGAAATCCCAGGAATGGAACAGGACAACGGAGAAGTGTTTTTAACGGGGTATTCTCAAGGCGGACATGCTGCAATGGCCACTCATAAATATATTGAGGAGAATAATTTATTGGACGAGTTTAATGTAATTGCTTCAGCCCCTTGTTCAGGGCCTTATGAAATCACGGGCGCTATGGCAGATACTATTTTGGCCGCATCGTATTCAAATCCAGGCTATATAGTCTACCTAATGGCCTCTTATCAGCATGTTTATGGAAACCTGTACACAAGCTATTCAGACATTCTTAAGTCTCCATATGATGAAATTGTTGAGCCTTATTTTGATGGTAATAATTATACGCTTGGAATGGGAAGCCTTAACAGCCAGCTTCCACAAGAAATACAAGCGTTTGTTGAAGACAGTGTGCTTAATAATTTCTTAAACGCATCTTCAGGACAAACACATCCTATATGGCAAGCAATGGCTGCAAATGACAATCACGATTGGTTGCCTACTCGCCCTATTAAAATGTTCTATTGCACAGGAGACGAGCAGGTTTCGTTTCAAAATGCCTTGGCTGCAGAAGCTGCCATGACCGCTAATGGCGCTCAGAACGTTGAAGCAATATTTAAAGGAGACGGAATGCATAATGAATGTGTTTTGCCTTCTTTAACCGATGCCTTTGATTGGTTTGAGTCATTAAAAACTGAATGCACAATGGGGCTTAATGACATGAGCATTAAAGGATTTAAGCTTTACCCCAACCCAGTAAAAGAAATTTTTAATATAGAGGTCAATCAGGAAGGAAGCTACGTCGTAATCATACGAGATCATTTTGGACGAAGGGTTATAAGTATTGAGTCTAGCTTTCAAATAGAAGAGATTGATGTTTCTGAGCTGGCAGTGGGTCCTTATTTTGTCGAGGTTCAGATTAAAAATAGAAGAGAAGTTCTAAAACTCATTAAACAGTAGATTTATTTTCCAATAAGCGAATAGCTTTTTATCTTTCTTGTAGAGACCGCATAGTGCATACTTCTTTACAATAATTGCTTATCTTCGCCGTTCAATTGGTTAATTGTAACTTATGTTGAAATATTTCTTCCTTCTTATTTTGTTTTTTGGCACAACCTTTGCCTTTAGTCAGTCATATGCATACATAGATTCGGATTACATCCTTAGTAAAGTCCCAGAATATACTCAGGCAAAAGAAAAGCTTGATAAACTGGCTGAGCGATGGACGAAGGAAATAGAAGATCGATATGCAGCCATAGAGACAAAAAAAAGCAACTTCGAACGAGAAGAGATTTTATTGCCTAATGAGGAAAAAACGAAGCGCAAAGAAGAGATTGAAAATTTGGAACAAGAAGCTTTGGATTTGCAGACCTTGCACTTTGGAAGTGAGGGAGATTACTTTCAAAAACGCCAAGAGCTGATAAAGCCAATTCAGGACCGAATTTATACAGCATTAAAAAAAATATCTAAAAGTGATGGATACGACCTGGTTTTTGATAAAGCCAATCAAAGTAGCTTAATTTTTGCTGCTAGTGAATATGATATCAGCGATGATATTTTAGATGAAATGGGAATTAGTGAATAGAAATAAATAAATAAAAAAACAAAAATGAAAAACGGAATATTCATAGCTATAATACTCCTTATGGGGTTTCAAGCGGAAGCACAAATGAAGATTGGACACATCAACTCACAGGAGCTGTTAGACACGCTGCAATCGCGTAAAGATGCTATGGCTAAACTAAAGGAGTTTGAGTCAGAAGGGGTTCGTGAACTTCAAGAAATGAATAAGGCTTTTGAATCATCATATCTTCGATACCAACAAAATGAAAAAGACTGGTCTCCAGTAATTCAAAAAATGGAACAAGAAAAGTTGATGAAAAAGCAACAAGGTCTTGAGACGAGACAAACAGAGCTAGAGCAACAAATGCAAATTTATGGTCAAGAGCTTAATAAGCCTATTCTTGATTTGGTTCAAACAGCGGTGAACAACATTGCTGAAAGCAAGAAAGTATCTTATGTTTTGGACGAGACAGTTACGCTGTACTCTAAAGGAGGAATTGATATGACAAAAGAGGTAATGACTGAATTATTAAGATTAGAGGCGGCTTTAAAAGCGGAATAAACCTTTTGTTTTAAGACAGACTAAATATTGAAGGGCAACAATCGTTGCCCTTTTTTTGTAGATTTGAGTTATGAATACAATCGGTCCTATAGGCGTTTTTGATTCCGGTTATGGGGGTTTAACCATATTACAAGAATTCTTAAAAGAGCTGCCTGAGTACGATTATATTTACTTGGGAGACAATGCTCGAGCCCCTTACGGCAATCGTTCCTTTGAAGTTGTTCATGACTTTACGTTGGAGGCCGTTAGGTTCCTTCAAAAGAAAGGATGTCGGCTGATCATTTTAGCCTGTAATACCTCTTCGGCAAAAGCTCTAAGAACACTGCAACAAATTGATTTACTTAATGAGGACCCTGATTTTAGGATTCTAGGAGTCATACGCCCAAGTACAGAAACGATCGGTGCAATGAGTCAAAGTAATTGCATAGGAATATTGGGTACACAGGGAACCATTCAGTCCGAATCTTATAAAATAGAGCTTGAGAAGTTCTCTCCGAAAATAAAAGTTATTCAGCAAGCATGCCCGATGTGGGTGCCTTTAATTGAATCAAACAAGCACAATACGGATATAGGAGTGAAAGTAATTGAGAATGATATTCAAGAATTACTAGAACAGAACAAAGATATTGACACGATTCTTCTAGCATGTACTCATTATCCATTAGTCATTGAGCATGTTAGGAAGGCTGTTGGAAAAAACATTCAAGTCGTCTCACAGGGGCCCATTGTTGCAAATAAATTAATGGATTACTTATTTCGAAATGAATTTATGCGAAAACAAATATCTAAAGGAAACACCTGTCGTTTTATGACTACTGAAAACGCTGCTGTTTTTGACGCCTCAGCAACTCAGTTTTTAGAGAAGGCGATTCGTTCTACGCAAGTTAGCTTATAATTTTTCTTGAGAATAAAGCTCTATGAGTTCATTGTTTAAGTCCTGAAAGGCTTCTTGATGGGCAGAGTAATAGACATAGGTTTTCTCAAAGTCGTCAAAGGAAACGTGATTCTTCAGAAGGACGTTATCTACAGATTTTATCAGCGAATCTTTATAAATATTAGGACTGCGAAAGTTCATTTGATAATAACTCTCCAAGGTCATGATTTCTCCATAGACCTTCATGAATTTTTCCTTTGGTAAAAGATTTTGGTTTTCAGAGCTTTCACATGAAAACAACATCAATAAAAGGACAATGAAGGCTCTATTCATAATTAATAGTCAAATTCCAGCCGATTCCCATTACCTGACTCAATGAGTAGGTGGTTTTCATAAACAAGTTTCCCGTTTACAAATGTACGGTCAATAGAGTTAGAGAACTCGGTTCCTTCAAAAGGAGACCAGCCACACTTATACAATATGTTTTCAGGCGCTACTACTGGACTCTTTTGGGGCTTTACAACAACAAGGTCTGCAAAATAGCCTTCCCGAATAAACCCTCTATCCTTAATCCTAAATAAAATAGCAGGATTATGTGCCATTTTTTCGACAACCCGTTCAATTGAGATTCTGCCATTTTTAACATGCTCAAACATACTTAAAAGTGCATGTTGTACCAATGGCCCTCCTGAAGGAGCTTGCATATAAGATTTGTTTTTTTCTTCTAGGGTATGTGGGGCGTGGTCTGTCGCCACGACATCAATTCTATTTTCAAGTAAAGCCTTCCATATGCCCTCTCGGTCTTGACTGCTTTTTACAGCAGGATTCCATTTGATTTTTGTTCCGTACTTGATATAGTCTTCATCAGAAAACCATAAATGATGAACGCAAGCCTCAGCAGTAATTTTCTTTTCAATAAGGGGCAATGAGTTATCAAATAACAATGTTTCTTTTGCCGTTGAAATATGTAACACATGAAGCCGAGCGCCATGTTTTTTAGCTAGGGACACGGCTAATGATGAGGAAAGATAGCAAGCTTCTTCATTGCGAATAACGGGGTGCATTGAAGCTGGTATTGCATCACCATAGGTGTCAATCGCTTTTTGCAAATTCTTTTTCACAGTCGTCTCGTCTTCACAATGGGTAGCGATGAGCATAGAGACATTTGAAAACAAACCCTCTAATGTTTGGGCGCTATCCACTAACATATTCCCTGTTGAAGAGCCCATAAAAACTTTAATACCACAAACAGTATTTGGATTTGTCTTTAAAACCTCATCGAGGTTGTCATTAGTCGCCCCCATAAAAAAAGAATAATTCGCCAAGGAGTTTTCTGACGCGAGATCATACTTATTTTGAAGGAGCTTTTGGGTTGTCGCATTTGGAACCGTATTTGGCATTTCCATATAGGAGGTGATACCTCCTGCAACTGCTGCCCGTGATTCTGTATAAATTGAACCCTTATGCGTTAATCCGGGCTCTCGAAAGTGAACCTGATCATCAATACAGCCAGGAAGCACAAAGCTCCCATCTAATTCAATAACACTTGCTGTAGGGTGCGAAAGGTTGTGCCCGATTTTTTTAATTCTACCATCCTGAATGAGAAGGTCTGTTTGTTTTTTGGTCCCTTCATTTATAAGAGTCCCATTTTTCAATAAATAGTCCATTATAGTTTCATATGTCTCATTTTCCAAACGCCAAAAAAGGCTTCTTTGAATATTCCTGTGCTCATTTTAGATACTCCATGCACCCGGTCAACAAAAGTAATCGGAATTTCTTTCGCCTTGAACCCATGCTTGATGACGGCATACTTCATGCAAATTTGAAAAGCATATCCTTTAAAAGTAACGGCGTCTAAATTTATTTTTTCAAGAACATTGATCCGGTACCCTTTAAACCCCGCGGTCGTGTCACGAATTGAAATAAATAAGATGACCCGAACATATACACTAGCGAAATACGACATCAAAACCCTTTTTAAAGGCCAATTTTTCACCTTGCCACCTCGGCAATAACGAGAACCGACAACTAGATCGTAACCTTTTTCTAATTCAGCGTGAAGCCTATTAAGATCTTTGGGATTGTGTGAAAAGTCACAATCCATTTCAAAAACATAACCGTATTTTTTGTTTATCCCCCATTTAAATCCATGAATGTATGCCGTCCCCAAACCTAATTTTCCAATTCTTTTTTCAAGAAAAATCCGATCTGGATTTTTTTGAATGGATTTTTCAATGAGACTCGCGGTTCCGTCGGGAGAATTATCATCTACAAATAGTACATGAAAATCATCACTCAAGTTTAATAAGGCATCAATCATTTGTTCAACGTTTTCTTTTTCGTTGTACGTTGGAATAATAATCAGAGATTTTAAATTCATATTAGAGGAAACGAATTTAGTGAATTCGTTTGAAAAAGAAGGTCTCAGGATTCCATTTGTGAAATTTTAGCAAAAAAAAGCCGCACAAGGCGGCTTTAAATATTTCAAACATAAAAGAAGTTTATTCTTCTGATTTTCCTTCTCCTTCAGTCGCTTCTCCTTCAGTCGCTTCTTCAACCGCTTCGTCTTCGTCTTCGTCAACAGCTCCACGAGAGATTTTAACGCCTAATACTACTGCATTAGCAGGATCAAGTATAGTAACTCCAGCGATACTAACTTCTGACACGCGAATAGACTGCCCAATTTTAATAGGCGAGATGTCTAATGTAATTGCATCAGGTAGATCCCCAGGAAGGCCATAACAGGACAATGTTCTAAAAGCAAGGCTTAATTTACCCCCATTTAAAACCCCTTTTGCAGCTCCAGTAGTTCTTACCGGCAGGTCGACTCTTACTTTTTTACTGACATTTAATTCATAAAAATCAACATGTTGAAGGGTATCTTTAACAGGATGCTGTTGAACTTCGCGAACAATACCTAATGCTTTTTTATCTTCAATTTCTAATTCTACCTGATAAACATCAGGCGAAAAGATAATCTTATCTAATTCTACTCTTTTTACGGAGAAGTGAGTTTGCTCACCCTGTCCGTAAAGGACACATGGTACTCTGCTGTCAATTCTAAGTGCAGCAGCGTCCTTCTTCCCTACGTTCGCTCTAAGCGAACCGCTCAATTGTGCTTTTTTCATTTTATTTTATTTAAGATATTACAAAGTGTGAACTAATTGATTCGTTTTTAATTAGTTTATGGATTACATCTGAGAAAAGATTAGCAACCGTAATTACACGAATCTTGTCGCTTTCCCCATGTAAAGGTATTGTGTCAGTAACAATTAGTTCGGTGATTTGAGATGCATTTATCCTCTCAAAAGCCGGTCCAGAAAGCACCGCGTGTGTGCAAAAAGCACGAACACTGATGGCCCCTTTTGCCATTAATAGATCAGCTGCTGTCGTTAATGTTCCTGCCGTATCACACATGTCATCAATAATCAAAACCTCTTTACCAGCAACATCACCGATCACGGTCATTTCTGCTATCTCATTTGGTTTTTTACGATGCTTGTGACAAAGCGCAAGGCCACAGTTTAACTTTTTAGAATATGAGTTAGCTCTTTTAGCACCACCAACATCTGGGGCTGCAATCACTAAATTACTAGAATTTAATTTTTCAATTTCTTTTAGAAACAAGGTAGATGCATAAAGGTGGTCTACTGGAACTTCAAAAAAACCTTGAATCTGGTCAGCATGAAAATCCATTGTCATGATTCGATCTACACCCGCGGCCATTAACATATTCGCCTTTAACTTAGCTCCAATTGCAACTCGAGGTTTGTCTTTTCGGTCTTGTCTTGCAAAGCCAAAATAAGGCATTACAGCAATAATTTTTCTTGCGGAAGCACGCCGAGCAGCATCTACAAGTAACAATAGCTCAAAAAGATTTTCAGTTGGGGGCATGGTAGATTGGATGATAAAAACATCTTGTCCACGCACAGTTTCCTCTAGAGAAGGTTGAAATTCACCATCGCTGAATACGTTTACATTCACTTTTCCAAGTTCTTGACCATATTCCTCAGCAATTTGCTTTGCTAAGGTTTCAGAAGCCCTTCCTGTAAAAATTTTTACACCCATGATTTTTCCATTTGGAAACAGACTGCAAAAGTACATAAAATAATACTTTCTTCAAATAAAATAAACTTTTTAGAAGAGGGGCTTTTAAGCAACTTAATTCGGGGTCATTTTTTTGAACAAAAGTAGTGGTAACGTTTGTTTTAAAGTAAATTTGTCATCCCATGAATAAGAATAAAAAAAATCTTAAAATGTTTGGGCGTCTTATTCAGTACGCTCGTCCTTACAAGGTTCTTTTTCTTAGCGCTGCTTTCTGCGTGGTTCTATTGTCTTTCTTGAGTCCTTTTAGGCCTTATCTGATTGGCAATATGGTAGATAAATATATCATTCAAAATCAAAACGAAGCACTTCTGTTAACATGGTCTTTAGGGATTGCTTGTCTTTTGTTTTTTGAAGGGATTTTACAATTTTTATCCAGTTATTTTTCCAATCTCTTGGCGCAATCTGTAATTAGAGACCTCCGAAAAAAGCTTTTTAAACACATTGTTTCTTTTAGAATGAAATATTTCGACAAGACCCCCGTCGGCGCTTTGGTTACACGTGTCGTGTCTGATTTGGAGGCCGTGACCCAGGTATTCTCTTCTGGAATTATGGAAATCTCGGGAGACCTGATTTCTCTTACAATGGTACTCTCTTTGATGTTTGCTACGAATTGGCAGCTTTCCTTAATGACGCTTATTCCGATACCCCTTTTAATCATTGCTACAAAGATTTTTGCAAAAGCAATGCGCTCTAGTTTTCAGCTAGAACGCCTTCAGGTAACTAAGCTTAATACTTTTATACAGGAACATCTGTCCGGTATGTCGATCGTTCAAATTTTTAATAAAAATAAAGAAGAGTATGCCAAGTTTGTAGATATTAATAAAGGACATCGACGTGCGCATATTAATGCGGTTTGGGCGAATTCAATTTTTTTCCCTGTAGTGGAAATCCTCAGTTCATTATCGATCGCTTTTTTATTGGTTTGGGGAGCGCTTCGGGTAGACGGGAAGTCAGCAATAGAAATAAAAGCAATGTATGGCCAAATTATCGCATTTACCTTATGGATTTATCAACTCTATAGACCGATTCGGCAGTTGGCTGATAAGTTTAATGTGTTGCAAAGAGGCGTGGTAAGAGCAGAGAGGATTTTTGAAATTTTAGACCATGAAACCCAACGTCAAGAGGCAGGAGAATTAATCAACGTTAACTTTAATACAGATATTTTCTTTAATAAAGTTTCCTTTGCTTACAAAGAAGGGCATGATGTTTTAAAAGAAATCAACTTAAAAATAGCCAAGGGGACAACAGTCGCAATCGTGGGTTCAACGGGCGCTGGGAAGTCCACTATTGTAAATATTTTAGGCCGATTTTATGAACACCAAAAGGGGGAGATTCGGATAGGAGATGTGAAGATTGAGGAGATACAGCTGGATTATTTACGCAAGAATATTGCGGTAGTTTTGCAAGACATTTTCTTGTTCTCAGACACCGTTCATAATAACATCACCCTAGGAGACAAAACGATAACAAGGCAACAAGTCATCGAGGCTTCTAAGGCTGTTGGCGCACATGATTTTATTTCTCAATTGCCAGGGACATATGATTATTCGATAGGAGAAAGAGGCAGCGTACTTTCTGTGGGTCAAAGGCAGTTGCTCTCATTTATTCGTGCATATGTCTATAATCCTCAGGTCTTAATTCTGGACGAGGCGACATCGAGTGTTGATAATGAATCTGAAATGTTAATTCAGAACGCCACAGATTACATCACGAAGGGCAGGACATCAATAGTAATAGCGCATAGAATGAGCACTATTCAAAAAGCCGATTTGATTGTTGTCATGGAAAAAGGAGAAATAATTGAATCAGGAACACATAGAGAATTGATAAAAAATAAGGGGAAGTATAATACACTATATGAAAAACAAATATTCCAACCCCGGTGACTTTATAGGCCTTAAGGTAGGCGGTGTCCCGGAGCACTTTAATTACCCTTGGCGATTAGCCATTGAAGAGGGGTTGTTTCGTGAAGAGGGACTATCATTGCATTGGTCTGATATGAGCGGAGGAACGGGCCAGATGATCAAGGGCTTACAAACCGGTTCAATAGATTTAGCCGTTGTGCTAACCGAGGGAATCACTCGGGCAATTTTACAAGGTTTGGACGCCTCGATTTTACGCGTTTTTGTGCAATCCCCTCTTCACTGGGGAATTCATGTTCCTTTTCATTCTCAGATTCAAGAAACAAGACAATTAAAAGACAGAACTTTTGCGATCTCTCGAGAGGCTTCAGGGTCGCACCTAATGGCTTATGTTCTAGGGCATAAACAAGGCTGGAAGACGGATCAAATGAAGTTCAATGTAGTTGGGGATATCTATGGTGGACTTTGGGCATTGGAAAACAATGAGGCGCAGGCATTTTTGTGGGAAAAATATACAACTCAGCCCTATACGGAACAAAAGAAATGTAGAAGAATTGATGATATTATTACCCCATGGCCTTCTTTTGTAATAGTGGCAAGAAATGACGTGATTCAAAATCATATGGATGAATTACAAGTCATGTGTGATATCGTATCTAAAAAGGCGGAATTAGTCAAGTTAGATCCGCGAACACCTGAAATTATTTCATGGCGCTATAACTTAGATTTGGTTCAAGTTAAAAAGTGGTTAAATCAAACGGAATGGAGTAAAAATGAAATAGATTTAATCAGTTCTCACCAAGAGGTTGTTTCCTATTTGCTTAATTTAGGCCTTCTGACCGCTAACGAAGCTCAAGAATGGAAACAAAAGTTATTTATCTAATAGGATTCCTTCTTCTATTTGGGACTACTTATGGTCAAACCGGCTGTACGGATCCTCAAGCATTGAATTATAATAGTATCGCACTTGTCAACGATGGCTCTTGTATTTATGAATCAACTTCAATGGACTTAGAACTAGTCGCGACTCTGAACTCTCCAGAACTAAATGAAAACTCGGGTCTTGTTTGTTTAAATAACGCTCTATGGACCATTAACGACGGAGGAAATAGCACGGTACTGTATCAATTAGATACACTTGGCAATATTATAAGGCAGGTTTTTGTTGAAAATGTTGAAAACAATGACTGGGAAGCAATAACACAAAATGACACTGACTTATTCATTGGAGATTTCGGAAACAACTCTGGTTCTCGCCTGAATCTTAACATCATACGCATCCCAAAAGCCAATTTATTAGACCCATTAATAGACACGGTTTCGGGAACGGCTCTTTTCTTTGAATATGGTGATCAAGTTGAATTTACCGGCCCTTCTAATGGACATAATTTTGATTGTGAGGCCTTTCTCGCTTATCAAGACTCCTTATACCTGTTTAGTAAAAACTGGGACGACGAAAAGGTAAAAACATACACCCTTCCTTTTGACTGGAGCGACGTGTATACTGCCTCTCCTGTCGAATCATATAATGTCGATGGTTTGGTTACAGACGTTTCTATTGATCCTGAAACGGAAAGAATAACCCTGCTGGGTTACAAAGATTATGGTACAGGAATTTACAGCAGCTTTATATGGCTTATTTGGGACTTTACCGAGCAAGGTTTTTTTACCGGAAACAAAAGAAGAATAGAAATAGGCAGTATGCTTAGTGTTGGACAAACTGAGGGGATTTCTCTTGCCACAGCGAATCGTGGTTATGTTTCATCAGAGCAAATCAACTCAATCATTACCATTGCCCCGAAGTTGTTTTCCTTCGACTTTGAGGTTTTTTTTTCTGAACCAATTCTTGCGGTCAATACAGAAAAGAAAGGTTTTAGTAATTGGGCCTCTCCAAATCCAGTTAGGGAATTACTAAAACTTCACGGCCTAAGTGGGACGTACATTATATACACCTCATTAGGTCTTGCCGTTCAAGAGGGGTGCGCAAATGGAGAAGAAATAAATGTCTCCAATTTAAAGCCTGGAACATATTGTCTAATGACAAAAACCAGGAAGGTTAGGTTCGTTAAAACTTAACTAAACCCGGCTTAATTTACTTATTTACAGGGTTTTATATAATGCAAAGCTGTTTTTTTGTATATTAACAGAACATGTTATATGATTTTACATTTTGGATTGCTGTCGCTACCATACTGACGATTGTTCTTGTTATCCTATTCACCTATATTAATTTTAGAAAGAATAAAAAGTAAGTAAATTGATAGCTTTCAAAGGTTTATTAACCTTCCGACTAGGTCGCTAATTGATATCCTGTATAGTTTTCCCCGTATCCTGATTCCTTATTCTAATCAAAAACATACTACAACGACTGCCATAATACTAATTTGTATTAAGCATAGGCCCTCAAGTTGATTCGACTCTAAACGAAGGATTCTTCTTGATTTTTAATGACAGTTGAGGTGAAAAAGGCTAAATGTTTGGTTTTTAGGTAGTTTCTTTATATATTTGATATAACTCAAACTAAAACTATGTACGATACTACAATCTGGATAGCCGTAGGCACTATAGTGTCTATTGTCCTAGTCATTTTTCTCGCATTTACCGCAGAAAAGCACAGAAATGGATAAACACATAGAACCTTAATTGGTTTTATTTGTTTAAAAAGGGTGATAAGATTTTATTTACTTTCTGCCGCCCTATTTTCTGTATTTTCATTACAAGCACAGCGCGACGTTGCTTACTTCGCATCAGGATGTTTTTGGTGTGTAGAAGCTATTTTCGAAACAGTTGAAGGAGTCATCGATGCTGAATCAGGCTATTGCGGAGGGAAACTGATAAACCCCACTTACTTGCAAATTTGTTCAGGATTAACAGGTCATGCCGAGACCGTTAAAGTAACCTTTCGCTCAGATAAGGTTACATATGAAAAGCTGCTACAAGTTTTTTTTAATTCTCACGACCCCAGCACTCTAAATCAACAAGGGCCTGACAGAGGCACACAATATCGTTCTGCAATTTTTTATAAAGACGATGTTCAAAAAGAATTGGCCCAGCAATTTATTTTGAAACTGAAGAAACAAAAACGGTTTGAAGAGATAACAACAACAATTGAAAAAATGAATGATTTTTATCCAGCTGAAATATACCATCAGGATTTTGTTAGAAGCAATCCTAATCATCCATATGTGATGTCTGTAAGCAAGCCGCGTAAACTGAAGTTCTTAAATAAAATTAAAACCCCTTAGCCATGACGAATACTTCTTACTTCTTTTCAGTTGCATTTGTATTATTATTGATGAGTCAATTATTTATGGCTTATAGAACTTCAAACATTGAATCTCCTAATTATATAGTCGTAAAGTCTTTTGAGAAATTTGAGATCAGGAATTATCCTGCAATGAATATTGCACAGACCGTGATGAATTCCGATGGCTATAAAGAATCTTCGAGTAACGGATTTAGAACGGTAGCCAATTATATATTTGGAGGAAATAAAGAAAATAAGAAAATTGCAATGACCTCTCCGGTGATCATGGAAATTGGAGATGACTCAAAAATGTCTTTTGTGATGCCCAAAGAACATTCTTATGAAAATCTACCTGAACCTAATTCTGCAAATGTTGAGCTGCTAAAAATCCAACCAAAAACATATGCGGTAATCGCATTTAAAGGCTTTGCGAATGACGAAAAGATCGAAAAGTATTCAAAAATGCTTTTGCATTGCATGAAGGTAGAAAACTTGAAGCCTATAGGTGCTATTCAATATTTAGGGTATAATCCACCATGGCAAGTATTAGGTAGAACAAACGAAGTTGCGGTTGAGGTTGTTTACTCAAAGAAACTCTGAAGCGCAGCATTCATTTCGGGATCAGTTTGATTATAAACCTTATAGAATCCATCGTCACTCCAAAATTGACGTGCTATTTCTGCTTTTAATCGTCTAATAATCCGCTTCTTACTATACTGAAATTCGTTTTCATTTAATGGAATAATGTTAAATTCTAATTCCACGTATTCCCTTAATTCTTTTAATAGAATAGTACCATCAAACGTCTTTTCAAAGGCATTAAATGAAGGCCATGTCATGTTTTCAAATAAATGTTTCTTTTTTGCCCAATCAAAAGTAAATTGGCTAAAGACCCCACTCCATTCCAATGCACTGAGATAATAACTCGACCCACTTGTATCATATGGAACAAATTTGTCTGGGCTAATCCCACCACCACCGTAAACAGTTCTACCCGCCAAAGTTTTGAAGGAAAGAGAATCTACAAATCCAGAGGAGTCCATCGTAAACATTGATTCTTCTGTCCGGTTTAAGTCCTCATAATAAGCATCATAGTCTCCGGAATAGGGTCGCTGAATACATCGTCCTGAAGGCGTATAGTATCTAGCAATCGTTATCCTTACACTGCTTCCGTCCCTTAGTTTTTGATCTTCTTGTACAAGTCCTTTTCCAAATGATCGTCGTCCAATAATGATTCCTCTATCGTTATCTTGAATCGCGCCAGCAACAATTTCACTAGCAGATGCAGAACGAGAATTGATTAAAACGGCCAATGTTATATCTTCCAGAAGACCTCCTGATTTAGACACAAAAGTCTGCTTAGGGGCATTTTCTCCTTCAGTACTTACGATGGTCAGCCCTCCCTTAAGAAACGCATCTACAATTTCAACAGCGCCTTGTAAAACCCCTCCTCCATTATTTCTAAGGTCAAGAATCATATGGGTCATACCCTGGCTCTTTAAATTAAAGGAAGCCAACCTGAACTCTCTTGATGTTGGTATTGAAAATTGATCGATTTTAATGTAGCCAGTCTTATCATCTACCATATGCGAAGCCACAACTGATTTTATAGGGATGCTCCCTCTCTTAATTTTAAAGGGTAAAAGAGCCCCGTAACGGTTTACCATGATGTTAACCGAGGTTCCTCTTTCACCTTTCAGTTTTTTCATGATATCATCATTAGTGATCCCAACACCTGCAGCATTTTCTTTTTCAATTTCAACAATCTGATCACCGGCCATTAAGCCAACCAATTCGGATGGAGAACCTGCAATGACATTAGAAACACATATGGTATCTCTAAGTTTGAAAAACCGAACCCCGATACCCCCGAAATTCCCGTCAATACTTTCTGAAAGGGCTTTCATTTCCTCTGCTGGTATATAATTGCTATGCGGGTCAAGTTTGTGAAGCATTTCTACAATCGTTTCGTCAAAAACAGATTTTGTGTCTACCTCATCAACATATTTCTCATTAAGGAGGTTAAGAATATCTTCGAGTTTCTGGACCTCTTTTGATTTTTGAATGGAATCAAACGGGTTCCAAATTAAAGCGGATGCCCCAAAACCTAGACAGATGGCAATGGAAATTATAATTGGCAGGAAATCTGAACGATTTGAATTAGTCATCTATTCGGTCAATTTGTAATAATTCAACTCCAGCATCTTTAAGAAAATTAATTCCTGAAGGGTCTTTATATGCTTCTTTAAAAACAACTCTAGAAATTCCGGACTGCAGAACCAGTTTACTGCAATCTCTGCAAGGTGAATGTGTGAGATAAAGCGTTGCTCCTTTGCAATTATTCGTTGATTTTGCGACCTTAAGTATAGCATTTGCTTCTGCATGTAAAACGTACCAATGTGTCAAACCATCAGCGTCTTCGCAACAGTTATCGAAACCCGCAGGGGTACCGTTAAACCCATCTGAAATGATAATCTCGTCTTTTACAATTATAGCGCCCACTTGTTTTCGAGTGCATTGGGAAAGTTTAGACCAACTTGCAGCCAATCGAAGGTATGCTTTATCAAATTTGAATTGTTTTGCTGTGGATGACTTCATACGTTCTACAAAAATAGTCAATTATCGAACGGTAAAATTCACATAAAACATGAAATATTACTGCTTGTGATTCTGTTAACTCATAAAATATATATAAATTTGTCGCCCGTTGTACATCGGTACATCGTTTTAACATAAGCGAGAGTAGCTCAGTTGGTAGAGCACAACCTTGCCAAGGTTGGGGTCGCGGGTTCGAATCCCGTCTCCCGCTCAATTTTTACCTGTTCTAATAAAGAACAAATGCTCGAGTGGTGGAATTGGTAGACACGCCGGACTTAAAATCCTGTGCTCTTTGGGGCGTGCGGGTTCAAGTCCCGCCTCGAGTACAAAAAGCCTCCTTTAATGGGGGCTTTTTTATCTTTAAAACACTTGTGAGAGGGCTTCCACCTTGAACTTGTATCTAAGCCCTGGTTACACAACCGGGGCTTTTTTTTAAACTTGATGAATGAATCTTTAGGTTGTCCAGTTCATTTACTTCGAGGACAACAATTTTCTGTTTGACATTGACAATATTTGAGGTTATAAATATGTATAACTGCTAAAGAAAGGGCTATTATGTTAGTAATGTTCTGTGACAAACTAATCCATTCTAACTTCTCATTTATGATGGCGAGAAATAATGCCGACCAACAGGTCCAAAGGAGAGGTTTCATGATTTTTTTTGATGTATTTTGAGTAGACTGATAAATTGCCCAGAAGGATAGCGCCAAAAATAAATAGTCTAACGAAACCCACCAAGATGGAGCACTTTCACAACATGTGGCGGAGCATGATTGCGCTATAAAAAGAAAAGGTGTGGCTGCACAGTGAATAAGGCAGAGAGAACTTGCCAAGGCGCCAATAGAATCGGGTTTATATAATGTAGAATTCATATGTACTAATGCAACTGAGTTGCAAATATAGAAATTCAATTTGTTCTTGCAACTTAGTTGTAATAGATTTGTCTTATGGGAATTATCAGGAAAACAGAATCCGTTAAAAAAATATTGAATGAATTTCAAAAAGAATCCATAGCGTTATCTACCTTAGATTTAATCGATCGTCTTAGGCAAGAGTATAATAAAACGACCATTTATCGAGTTTTAGATAAACTTGAGGACGATGGAGTCTTGCATTCATTTCAGGGGAATAATGGGCTAAAGTGGTATGCTAAATGTTCAGATTGCACAAAGTCTAGGCACTCGGATATCCACCCGCATTTTCAATGCCTTTCTTGCGGAAAAACGGACTGTTTAGACTTCAGTATTCATATTCCGAAAATTCCTAATCGTGAAGTTTCTTTTTCGCAATTTTTACTTCAAGGACACTGTGAGAACTGCATAACCGTGTAAAATCATTAATTTTTTCTACTTGCTGTGGGCAACGAATTTCAACAGACATTCGTTTTCTCGCTTAAAGGGATAAATAAAAGCAACCTCTATGATATTACAAACTGTGATATATAGTTGATTTTATATTTTTTAAATACATAAACATTGAGTACTAAAGAATTACACATTAAGAGTATAGCAGACGTAAATGAGTTTTTAAAACTGGAAAAACCCTTACACCCATTGGTTACAGTCTTTTTTGGAGGGTGCGCGTTTGAGAACTTGCCTCAAAGCATCAATGGAGTAGAGGACATTACATTTGTAAATGATCTTTACTTTATTAGTATGAATGGATCCCAATCTGGATCCTTTAATTACGGGAGTAATTCATACGATTACGATAGCGACTCTGTAACATTTATTGGGCCCAATCAAGTGTTTAATTTTCCGATACAATATAATGCTCTCAACGAAGCACGTTGGGGGTTGATTTTTCATCCTGATCTGATACGGGATCATGAGCTTGGGATTCAGATTAAGGAGTATACATTTTTTGATTTTGATTCGAATGAAGCTTTAATCCTTGACCTTAATGCGAAAAGGGTTTTAAGAGGATTAATGAATAAAATATTCAATGAATTAAATCAGCCTTATGACAAGCATACTGATGGCATAATCATTCAAAATGTAGCCTCCATTTTTAAGTACAGTAGTCGTTATTATGACGCACAGTTTCAAGATCGAGGGAATTCCAATAAATACCTTCTTAGAGAACTGGAATTATATTTAGATGCTTATTTTAGTTCGCATCAGCTTGTTAAAGATGGGCTTCCTTCAATCAACCAATGTGGACAAGCATTAAATTTATCAGGACCCTATTTAAGCGACTTATTAAAGAAAGAAACGGGAAAAAGTACAAAAGAGCATATATATGCTCTGTTTATCGGAAAGGCCAAAACGTTGTTGTCTAAACCAAAAGAGTCTATTAGTGAAATCGCCTATAAATTCGGGTTTCAGTACCCACAACATTTTAGTAGCTTATTTAAGTTAAAAACGGGAATGAGTCCATCGGAATATAGAAACTCCATACAGGTAATACAAAGTATATAGTGGATAAAAGCTTGGCAACAAGGAAATATATACACTTTTCAGTGAAATCTTTAAAACCATAACTCTTACAATGCGTTTAATTTACGCGCAACTTCGGTTGTATAAATTAAAATTATCTTGTTTATGAATTTTTTCAAAGTAGTATCTTTTTCAATGTTTGCATTTCTGTGCAGCTTAACTTTTACTTCCTTTGCCCAAAACACTTGTGAAGCCGATCATAATGTCTTGTTAACGGACTTTTCTTTTACCCCAAACTCTTTGGTCATTCTGCCTGGAGAGACGGTAGCATTTATTAATGTTCAAGGGACTCACAGTGTTAATGGTGTGAACAGTACGGTAACCGGAGAATCTTTTAATAACCCCATGGAATTTTCATTTCCCGAAAGCGAGGGAACAACCGAAGGAACTTGCATGGGTGTCGTAACTTTTGACGTCCCGGGGACCTACACTTATGACTGTGGTGTTGGATTTCATGCAGAGCTTGGAATGACAGGAACGATTAACGTGGATGGCTTCAGTCTTTCGGACCTAATGGCTTCAAACACCTTACCTGAATCATTTCAATCAGGATATGCGTTGAATTCATATTATTCAAATTATATTGATCCAAATGCTACCAATGATATTAATCTGAATGGAGCAGAGCCTTACACTGTTTTTTTACCAAATGACGCAGCCGTTGATGGGATAAGGGATGATTTTGGTGATCCTGAGATCAGTCAGTTTGATTTTCTTGGATTTATTGACCTACCCGCAGCACTTCGCTACAACATTGTTGAAGGGGTTTATATGGCTGAAGATTTACAAGACGGTCAATTGTTAATGACAACATATGGTCAGAATTTGACGGTTAGTGAGGTTAATGGTGCTTTCATGGTAGACGATGCCACAATTATTTCGACCAATTACACTGCAGATAATGGTGTAGTGCACATCATTGATAAAATACTAGCCCCATCTGGATTGCCCTCCATGTCGGTTTGGAGTGTCATCGAAGATAGTGAAGAGCATCAGTTCTTTGAAGACGCGATAACTGTAGCGGGTTATAAATCGCTACTGCGTAAGCAGAGCGAAATGGTGGGAAATAGTCAATCTCCAGAAGGACCATTTACGGTTTTCGCGCCAACGGATGCTGCTTTTCAAGCGTTTGCTCAATCTGCAGGAACATCTACCATAGACCTACTTTACTCATCTTTACTAACTGACATTGTTGGAAGCCACGTAGTAGAAAGCACATATTTATCCTCGGATATTTCAAATGGCACACAGTTGTTAAATTATGAGAATGATTATTTGCAAATGACCGTGAATGCAGAGGGTATCTTTGTCAATGGAATTGAAATCACAGTAACAGATGTTTTAGCCTACAACGGGGTTGTTCATGTGATAGATGCTGTGTTATTCGAAGCAGCCGATATTCCATCGCCTGTTGGTACTTGCGGTACATGGACTTTAAATATGTATGATGATGATGGAGATGGATGGGAAGATACCGATTTATATGTTGAAGTAGATGGGGAGATTATTTCCATTGAAAATGGCCCTGTGGCTTCAAGCGCTTCTTTTGAATTTGCCGTAGATGAAGGTGATCTTGTAAGCCTATACTATTTACCTGCTGGATTCGGAGGCAATCAATACTACAGCGTTGTTGATGGAAACAATCAGCTCGTTACCTCCAGTGGTCAGCAGGAAGGGAATTCTATAGGTCTTTTGGCATGTCCATCGACACCAACTTGTGGAATGATTGAAATTGTCATGACTCATGAGTATGGTGACGGGTGGTGGAGCAATTCGTTAGAGGTTTATAAAAATGATGTTTTGTACTTGCCAATTCCATTCTACTTTAACTATGAGCAGACCACCTTTATTCAATCCGATAATGAAGATGTATTTGATTTTGTTTACGTTGGTGGACAGAGCTTTGAACCAGAATATGAAGGTTATAGAATCTATGGTCCCGACGGTGGTTTAGTGATCAATCAGGATATTAGCGGTCAAATTCCCGAAAGCACAGTTGATATTAAGTTCTGTGAAGACCAATCTGGTATAGAGGAATTGGAATCCTCTCAAATTAAGATTTATCCAAACCCTACAAACGGTTTAATTGACATAAAAGTATCGGAGAACTTCTTGGGTTCAGATGTGATTTTGTATGATGTTCAGGGTAAAATAGTCGGGAATTGGCCTTTATGGAATGGGGATCGATTAGACCTGAGTGCTTACAAAGAGGGCCTTTATTTAATCGAGCTTCAAAGCAAGTCGAAGAAAGTTCGTAGCAGAGTCGTTCTTAACTAAGACGATTTCCGCAATCTTTTATTCTCGTTCACGAGGCGATCGTAAATAGATGTTTTCACGAAGATTGCTAGTGCAAACCCTGTGACGAGATCTAACAGATGGTGTTGGTGAACAAGAACGATGGAGCTACAGATGAGAAGAAACCAAATCAATAACGCTCCTTTAATCAAATTGGAAGCTATTTGTGTTGAGATTACATATGCACTCAAAGCTGAAAAAGTAATGTGAAGTGAGGGAACGAGGTTGTGCGGATGATCTAACCAATGCAAGCTATTGTACCAAAACTCATAACCACTAATATTCTGTGTTCGAGAGAAACCAAGCTCCGTTGGGAAAATTAAAAAGAAAATAGCGGCAATAGCACTACTGCATAATAAACTGATCGCCAATGCTCTTATTTTAATGGGTGATTTAATGAGGACAAAGTTTAAGACCAGTAATAAATGAAATGAATTGTAAATATGAATCATCCAAGGCACCATTGGAATCTCTTTTTCAAACTCAAAATATAGCTTATAGAACGTCGTATTTCTCGAGGCAATTTCATTGCTTCCAAGGTAAATGAAAAGACACCCCAATACAGAAATAGCGCCCCAATTAAGCATGGTTTTGTATCTTTCTGATAGCAAGGACGAACTTCTTTTCGAATTCATGGTTATACCCTTAAGGTCCGTTGCAAGATAGTTTTTTTGAAACAAATAGGAGCGCGCTACGACTTCTCAGTTAACTAACTTTAGTATTTTGGTGTTTATTTTTTAAAAGGAGAAAAAATGATTACAATCATATCGGGAACAAATAGAAAAAACAGTAATAGCTTAAAGGTGTCAAAGACGTGTGATAAAATTCTTCAAGAACAAGGAGCTGATTCCCAGATCTGCTGCTTGACGGAATTACCAGACAACTTTTTTTCATTGATCTATGAGAAGGACTCTCCAGGATATTCCCAAATGATAGATACTTATATTACAAAGGCAGATAGACTTGTTTTTGTTCTTCCTGAATACCAAGGAAGCTACCCAGGTGTGCTTAAAGCATTTTTAGATTCTATTGACCCCAAACTTATTGCGGAAAAAAAAGCATGTCTTATTGGTGTTGCGTCTGGTCGAGGCGGAGGGATTCGTCCACAAAGCCATTTCACTGATGTATTACACCATTTAAAGGTAGAGGTGTTTTCTAGCCAGCCAAAGCTGAGTGGCATTGATCGCTTGGTTGATGATGTTTTCTTACAAGACCCCTCTGCAATTGACCAATTAAAAACCCACTTTTTAAAGTTCTCGCAATTTTAAGCGTGAATTATAATTATAGGATTCAGCCCCCTTTTTCATGGTTTAATTTGTAACTTGATTGAACCATCTATTTTATTGTCCCTTCGGGATAAATTTTATTTTTGTTGTTGAGTTAATTCCCTTGCTATGGTTAAAAGAATAATTTTATTGAATGCCGTCCTATTATTTTTATTGTCTTCTTGCGGCGGAAGTGGATACACTACGGATATGGATGAAGCGATCTCACTGAGGGCACAGCAGGTCCAAGACCTTGAGCTTATGTACGAGAGCACTTTGCTCATTGAGGAAGACTATCTCTCTGACCGTAAAGACCTTCTTTCTGTTTATCAGGGTCGGATCGATAGCTTAATGACTAAAGTTGAATCCAAAGACGACGAAGCCATGAATGCCCTTGCTGAACTTCGAGAAATTGAAGCAAGCAGAAGAAAGGAAAACAGGCTCTTAAGAAGAGAAACGGAAGAACGTGATGCGGCCCTAGAATACTCACTCGATGATATTCGCAGAATCTATGGACATCCCAATGCCAGCCCTGAAGACAAAAAAGCATATAAAGCCTTTAAAAAGGCGATGAAAATCGAGGATGATAAAGAGGATCAATTCAGAGATGATTATTATAAAAAGCTAGAAAAAATTAACAATACTTACCAATAGCCTTTTTGATTAAATCGCTAATTAACAATGATTTAAGCATTTACTTGACCTGCCTTTTCTTTTGAATAATTCGGCGCCGTTCAGGGAATAAGCCTTACTTTTACACAAACAATTTTACAAAAATGAAAAAATCTTATTTACTTATTATAGGCTTATTGGTATTGGGTCTTATTGTTGTTTTTAGCTACAGCGGAACATTTAATAAAGCGGTTGGCTTGCAAGAAACGCTCGACCAGTCATGGAATGATGTAGGAGCTGCATACCAAAGACGTGCAGACCTTGTTCCTCAATTGGTTGCTACAGTAAAAGGTGCCGCAGAAAATGAAAGAGGAATTCTTACAGCGGTTACTCAAGCAAGAGCAGGTATTGTTAATGCTAAAACACCGCAGGATATGGAGCTTATGGGGAAGAAAATCAACACTGCAATAAACCTTGCATTTGAGGCATACCCACAAATACGTTCTACTGAAAATTTCGCAACCCTGCAAGCACAGTTGGAAGGAACAGAAAATAGAATAAATAAAGCTAGAACGGACTTTAATGCCACAGTGAAATCCTACAACACACATATTAGAGGTTTTTTTAATAGCATGATATTGAATGCTGAAGAGTTCCCTAAAAAAGAAGGATTTCAGCCCAAAGCAGGAGCGGAAAATGCACCTGAAGTTCAGTTTTAATAACGTTTAGCCATGTTCTCAAAAGAATTTTTTACCAAGGCCCAGAAGGAAGCGATTAAAACGGCAATTGAAGCGGCCGAGCTCAATACTTCAGGAGAAATCCGTGTACATGTTGACAACAAATGTGCTATAAATCCAAAGGAAAAGGCGGTACAAGTATTTGAAAAACTCAAGATGCATAAGACCGAGCTCCGAAATGGAGTGCTGATCTATCTGGCGGTGAAGGATAAAAAGCTTGCCATTGTCGGAGACCAAGGGATTGACGCGGCAGTGAAGGACGATTTTTGGGATCAGATTAAAAACAATTTGGTGGAAAACTTTAAAAACGGACGATATACAGAGGGTCTTGTAGAGGGAATTCACGCATCGGGCGAACAGCTTAAGGCCCATTTCCCGTATCAAGAGGATGATGTGAATGAATTGAGCAATGAAATCTCTTTCGGTGACGAACCCGAAGAATCAAAATAACATGAAAAAATCAATATTTCTTTCTGGGCTGTTTTCTATACTATTTGGTCTTCTCGCTTATACCCAGGGGAATCTGCCAAATGCGCCAAGCCCGTTTCGGCTTTATAACAATTTGTCTAAAGAACTACCTGGTTTTCTGTCTAATGCAGAAGCCAGTCAAATCGAACAAAAACTAAGGGCTTTTAATGACAGCACGGGCAATCAGATTGTTATTATCATAGTCGATGACCTTTTGGGTTATGAAGCGTGGGATTATGCGACAAGAATTGGCGAGAATTGGAAAGTGGGTCAGGAAAAAAAAGACAATGGGATTGTCTTTTTAATCAAACCGACTGGGGGAAAAGGACAAAAGAAAACACATATAGCGATAGGAAAAGGTCTTGAAGGAGCCATCCCGGATGCCATTGCCATAGACATTGTAAACCACGAGGTTTTACCCAACTTTAAGACAGGGGATTATTACCAAGGGGTGAATAACGCAATTGTTGTATTAATGGATCTTGCAAACGGGGAGTACGGCGCCGATGAATATACGGAACGTGTAAATTCATGGAGCTGGAGTGATATTTTATTGTTTATCATCTTTCTACCCATTATCATTTTATCCTCCATTTTTGGTAGAAGAAATGGTGGTCGAGGAGGGCGT
>Ga0302114_10000442_pt1 | contig 29074 bp, 21 predicted proteins | sample AG5_Surface_MG_FD_203107 | JGI IMG/M metagenome (GOLD analysis project Ga0302114, IMG submission 203107) | Marine microbial communities from Western Arctic Ocean, Canada - AG5_Surface | ecosystem: Environmental > Aquatic > Marine > Oceanic | place: Canada: Western Arctic Ocean | collected...
AAAAATATGGAACTCAGCGTTGTTCTCTCGCATGGAGACTTGAAACCTTCCAACGTCATGCTGGTTGGCGACGATCCGAAACTGATGTTAATCGACTTGGAGCTGTCTGGGCCCAACTACAGGGGTTTCGATCTCATGAAGCTGTTCAGAACGGATCCCGCTCGTTTTTCAGAAGCAAGGTTCTCGGATTTTCTATCTGTTTATTGCGAGACCGCGAAAGTTGACGAGTCCCTCGCTCGAGAGATTAAGAAAGAGACGAAGATTTTCGAACCTTTGACGTGGCTAGAGGCCGCTGTCTTTTTCGGCTTGGTGGTCGCCATGGGTCAGGATTTTGGAGGTCCGAGCAGTGACAAGGCGCGGTGGGAAGCTTTACTGCGAGATAGATGGGCAAAATACATGGCGTCGAAAGATAGAATTGAGGCGTTTGAGTGATGATGATTTATTAAATTCAGAAAAAAATTACCACCTGCTGGGTCGCCTGTCGCCTCCACGGTCATCGCGGGAAGGACCACGGTCATCGCGGGAAGGACCACGGTCATCGCGGGAAGGACCGCGGTCATCGCGGGAAGGACCGCGGTCATCGCGGGAAGGACCACGGTCATCGCGGCGCCTGTCATCGTATCGCGAGGGTCCGCGATCATCGCGGCGCCTGTCGTCGTATCGGTCGTCGCGGCGCCTGTCGTCGTACCTGGATGATCCACGGCTCGGTTCAAAGCGACCCGAGGATGCATCGCCAGGGCCGTCGCGACGAGGCTCGTACCTGTCCCTGCGGGCCCTGTCCTCCTCTTCGCGGCGCTTCTCCTCTTCTTCCTGTTCCGCAGCGCGGCGAGCGCGGGCCTCCTCTTCGACGCGCTCACGCTCAGCCTGCTCGGCGGCGGCGCGGACCTCATCTTCAATCTGCTGAAGACGACGGATGTAAGCCCGGCGGCGAGCAATCTCGCGCTCAGCACGGCGGAGGGCACGCAACTCATTGATGCGCTCCTCGCGCTCGAGACGGAGAGCCTCGAACTCCTCAGATCGCCGGGACACGATGGCAGCCCCGAATTCCTCCTTGTCGGCGGCCATCTTGGCGAGGCGCTTCTTCTCCTCGACGTTCGTCTCCCAAGTCTGGCGGTGCTTCTCAGCGTTCTGCTGCTGCATGGTGGTGTGGTACTGCTCGTCCTCAGCCATCTTAAGCTTGTAAGCCGCCTCGATAAGCGGGACCTCCTCCTCGCGCTTGGCGCGCTCAAGGTGGTCCATGGACTTGGCCAGACGCTGAAGCTTGCGTTCCATATCCTGACGCTCCTTGATCTGCTCCTTGATGGCATCCTCCATGAGGCTGCGCTTGTCGAGCTTCTGGCCCTCCTCGAGTTTGATCTTGAGCTTCTTGCCCTTGCTGCGCTTCTCCGCCTCGGCGAGGAGGGTGAGGGCCTCCTGCTTCTCCTTCTCCTCCATCTCCTGGCGAATGCGGGTCTCTTCGCGGAAACGACGTTCTTCTTCGAGACGCTTAGCCTCCGCAGCCTCGTTCTTGCGCTGCAGGGCAACACGAGCCTCCTCGGCTACCCTCTCTTGCTCCTGAAGGATGCGTTCCGCCTCCTCCTTGCGGCGCTCGATGATAACCTTGCGCGCAAGAGCAAGCTTGTGCTCAACCTCAATCTTGGACAGCAGCTCAGCGGTGTTGGACTGGGACGCAGGAGTAGCAGCCGGCGCTTCATCGGGGTAAATCATCTTGATGCCGTTGCGCAGCTTCTGAGCCATGAGCACAAGGTGGTTCTTGATGCTGTCGCTCTCGAGCTTGTCGCCCTCGAAGCGAATGCACTTGTTCTGGTGGTCAAGACGCGCCGAGACAGCTCCGCCCTTCGTGCAGTTTACAAGAATACGCTCGACCTGAGTGAATTCCAGGAACGGCACCATCTGCTGAAGCGTCTCAAGCTTCATGGTCTGATAAACCTGGGACGACTGCTGCAGCATGCGGACAACGGCGAGGTTGCGCATTTGCGGCAAGAAGTCACCGAAGGAGAGAGACGGGATGGGACTGGCCGCGGAGAGCTCGACAGTCTCAGTGTCCATGGATCCAAACACCTTCTGGGCATGCTTGCAGAGGTCCAGGGGGTGGAATTCCTTCTCAAACAGAGCGTACAGCTGGCGGGCCTCGGTGGACACGAGGGACAGGATACCCTTGGAGATGAGCTCGGAAAGCAGCGCCTTGCGGGAGAGCACCTCGCGCGGATCACGCTTGGGGTCGAGGGTGTAACCGAGCAGGGTCGCCATGCGGACGTCACGTTCCTTGGCGTTCTCGATCTCCTCGTTCGAAGCACTCGCAGATGTGCGAGATTCGTAGGGCGGGATGGCGACCGCGGAGAGCAGCACCGCCGAAGCCATAGCCTTCAGGTCCTCTGGTGTGAGGTTGCGGTTGTAAGCCTTGCTCAGGTTGAAGAGCTTGTACCAGGCGTATGCGTGATAGAGGTGATTCTCCGACACCCAGAAGACCTTCGTGAGCTTGGCGTAGTAAGACGCCATCATCCTCGGGTTGGGCGATTTCTTCAGGATGAACGTCAAGCCGTGGATGTCCTCAATCGTGCGGAACGCCTCCTGCCACAGCTCGAGCTGCGCGGCGGACTTGAGCTGCTCGAACCTGGTCTCGAGGTAGTAGTTCTGCGTCTCGGCCAGGGTCATGTCAGGGCGATCACGCTGGTCGCGGTACTTCTGAAGGTTGGACAGGTGGTTGCGCAGGATCTCGCAGAGACGGCGGAACTCGGTGGTGCGCTTGTAAGTCACGCAGAAGTTAAACGCGCGGTTGGCCGTCATGGCGTAAAGCCCCTCCAGCTTGTTGTTGTTGCGCAGAATCTCGAGGATGGTACGGTAGGTCTCCCACAGGAACTTGAACCAAGGGGTGACGAGCTCGCGGTCGGAGCGATCCTTGTCGCTCTCGGCGGAGACTGACTTGAGCATCAAGTTCTCCGGGGTGTTCCCAGCCTCGAGATCTTCGATGTCGATGGTATCCGCAGCGGCCGAGGCGGCAGTCTGTGCCGCCTCAGCTTTCTCGGTCGCAAGCTTTAGAAAGTGCTTGATCACCTCCTCGAGTGAGTTGACGTTCACCTGCTGGCACACGATCCTGTACTGGATCAGACCGTCCTTCGCGAGGCGCCCCTTCTTGAGCTCGATGCACAACTCGACGTACTTGAACATGATCTGCTCGAGGACCTTCTGCCAGGTGCGGTGGCGCTTCGACGTGATCACATCGTGGAGCGCTTGAAGGGCGGCGTTGGGCTGACCGACATTGATAAGCTCCTCCTGTTGAAAGCGAACGACGCGAGATGAGAGATCGTCAGATGGGCGAGTGGATTGAAAAGAACCATCGGGCGTGGTCTTGGGAAAAGGGTTTTAGCTGATCAGGCGGCGCGGAGGCGAGAGCGGCCGGAAAACGTACCGCACGCTTCAGAGCATTCTCTGGCTTGGCAAACGAGCCCTGGTAGCGCGACATGGCACTACGAAGGTACCGTCTTCGTCGCCCGCTAGCCCGTTTCGACCTAGAACGGGTCGGCGGCGCTGCAAAAGGGCGCGCCTGCCGGCGTTTCAGCGCTCAAATAAAAAATTAGCGGCGAACCCAGTGCCAGCGCTCATTTCTCGCAGAGCAACCCAGCTGCTCAGCCCGATGAGCACCCGTTCGTTTGCGGTTTGGTTTTGACTCCGTTTTTCTATTTTAGGAACGTCTATCTGCACTCGGTCACGCGCGAGGCCGGACCTAGGAACATCGGTAGAGCGCCGCGTTCCGGTGGGTTCACGCATTGGGTGAAAGATGGCCGAGGAAGGGGACCCTCTCGATGACGAGGATCTGCTGGCGGAGGACAGGGAGCTGGAGGACAGGGAGGAATGCGTCGGGGACATCCTGGAGCTAATCGTGGAGAGGGTCAACGCCCATCTGGAGGCTGCAGAGCTTCAGGGCAAGGTTGCCGGCTACGCAGTCCGCGAAGCCGTCAAGGATGCCCTCGCTGTGGTAGACATGACCTTCCTCGAGCGCGAAAGCTTCGCTACGAGGGGCGTCACCGTCGCAGAAACCACGGTGGGCAGCTGGCAGCCCGACGACGACTTCACTCCAGGTCCAATCGACGCCTGGGCGAGAGGCACGGTGAGGGCGAGAAGGCGCCAGCGGACTGCGACGCACGAGAATGCGACTTCATCCGCAAGGCATACCATCGGTGGCGTCGACAAACATATCAACAGGATAAGCCGTGCGTCCAACACGATCGGCGCGGCGGCGGAGAAGGCTAACCGGAAATCCCTCTCCGCAACCATGCCACTGCCGAAGCCCAAACCTAGGAAATCGAAGCTGACCGGAGAAGCTGCCGAGAGAGAGCAGAGGTTGAGGGACGAGATCGAAACTCGCAAGGCGATGCAAAAAATGCAGAGACTACAGCTACAGAAGGACCAGGAAGAGCTCAAACAGCTAGAGGTCCTACAGAAGTCGCGGAGGGGCAAGGAGTACACGTACGATCACAACGGCCAAGTCGTGTTCGTCAACAAGCCGAACACAGAGAAACTGCCGGCTTACGGCGTCGGTCTCCGAGTCAGTGTCCCAGAGACACTTGAAGGTCCACAAACCCACGGAAAGTACAAGAGGTTTGCGAATGTCAGGTCGTCAAAGCTCATGGAGACGGACTTCATCGAGAAAGAGAGGAGCAGCCAACCGAGCGCGTTGGAGGTTATGCAGATGGCTAAGGGTGTCACTCTGCGCGAAGGAGGCGGCGCGAAGGCTGGTCCTCCGGTTGGTTCGACGAAACAAAATATGTCACGCAAAGATTTTATGGAGCTGCATTCAGACCCGTCTGCGAACAAACAGTGGCAACGTGGTGACACGTCTGACGGGTTGGGCACACAAGGAAGTCAAGAGAGGGTGATGCAACCAGATCCGAACCTGAAGCTTTTATCTGCTGCGGACTGGGGAGTCAATCCGCCTGCAGCAATGAAAGAAAATCCATACGTACCGCCTTCCAGGATGCCGAGAGCGAAGATGAGGCAGAGATGAGCGGTAGAGCGCTAGCAATTTCTTCTACAATTAAAACTCTCAACTGCTAGGAAGCCGTGTACTCGGCGAGAGCCGCCGCGTCAGCCTCCAGCCTTCGCTGCCAAAGCTTCAACTTGCTTCCAACGTTGCTTGCGGTTTTCCTCCGTCTCTTGCGATCTGAGTTCCTCTTCATTCCAGTTTGCTTGACACTCCTCGTACAGCTGCTGATCCATCTCCATCAGCATCTTCCGCACGTTGGCCGTGAGACCACTCACCGCCGCGTTCCAGTGGGAACGAGCGTTCCTCTCAAAAGCACCAAAACACACAGGAAGCAAAGCATGCCTGTTCTGAGCCACAAGATTGACTATGTAGTCATTGTTCCACAGAAACAGGGCACGCTCTGCAACTTGAAAGTGAGAAGAGTTGATGCACGCCGAGATCTGGCGAAATAACGGAAGCATCGTTTTCATAAACTCCGCCGCCTGCGTCAGCTCCAGCACCTCCTCAAGCTCACCGAGGAACAACACCTCCTTCTGGCTATTCGTGACTGGCCAGTACTTCAGAAGGCCACGAAGCACTGTGTCGGCAAGCCTCGGGTCCTTTTCAACAAACTGAGTGATACAATACGAGAGCTGCTGGTGGTACATGGCGACACATTTAGGTTTGTGCAGCGGCAAGAGAGCGCGCTGCAGGAAAACCTTATGCTCCTCCTTCAATGGCAGGGCGAAACCGTTGATGATACTGCCGAGGATCTCGAGAAGCTCCGCGATGCCGTTGTGTCTCTCAGTCTCATAGACAAATCGGAAAAAGATGTTGTTGATTGCCTTTCGAATGAACGGCCGGTGTACCATGAACTTCCCATAGATGCGGTGCAAGATTGTTTTGAGATAATCCCGCTCGCGGGGATCCTCTGAATCAAAGAGTTCCAGGAGCTTCAGCACGAAAGTGTTGTCGATATATTTTTTCCCCACCTTCGCGTCAACCTCGTTTGACACGACATAACGCAGCAGGAACTCGTAAACTATCTGGAGGTGCGGCCATGAAGGCTCCAGCGTTGGTTCCTCCTCCTCAGGGTCAAAGTTGTCACCCGCGGCGCTGCCCGTGATCTCGTGATTCGAAGGCGGCAAACCTCGAAAGAGGTTCTGCGCCAGCATGTACGAAATGTCTTCGAACACCGCCTCCGTAAACTTCCCCTGCCCCTGGTTGACGTAGTCCACCAACTCTAATAAAGTCTGCCGCTTGATCTCTTTCTCCCTAACATTGGCTGTAGCATCTGTGAAATCGAAGGTGTACGAGCAAAGCTGCAGCTTCTTGATGAAGAGGTTCTGCCTCTCCGACGCGACGACGTCGCGAAACAGGAAAAGCGGCTTGTTCTTATCGTACAGGACCTCCATGGGAGGTATGGTCCCGGAGCTCGAGCTCGGGTTTTCCTTGGAACCCGGCCGCGCACCGGAAGCCGGTGGCCGGGATCCGGATACCTGCCCAGGACCCGCAGGTCTCCCGGTCTTCGTCTCGGGCGCCCCGCCCTCGGACTTTTTCCGACCCACACCAGAGAGCTTACTCTTCACGCTCTTCAACATGATCTTAAGTGATCAAGCTACACGACGACGCGCGGCTTTTGGATCCTCGACCCGACCCAACGAGCCGCTCTCCGGATTGGCACCGGCGTGGTTCCTGGTATTTTCTCCCGTTTCAAAACGCGGGTAGTTTGTTTCTCCGGTCAACACGAAGCACGGAGCGAGGTGACGCGACCTGGACCCTGGGTTTTGGATCTACGGTCAATCCGTCCCGTCCAGGAACCGTGACCCTATTCGTCTACGCAGCAACCGCGCGCAGACTGCTCACGCAAGAGCTCTTCGAGGTCCAGTTTTCTAGCTCTAGTCCCAAAAAAGCAGTCGGACGGGTGATGTTAATCATGGATCGTCGGGGACAGCTCTGTTGAGAAGATCCAGATGAAAGAAATTCGGCCCGAAAATCAACAAGGAATTTATTTTGGTGAGACTGTTTGCTTGTACGAAGTTTGAGCCCGAAAGGGAAAAATCAAACGAGCCGCGCGAAGGACCGAAACTCACAGAACGTGACAAGGGACCGGCGAGCATTTCTTTCCTCCGCAAAACCAGATGACCTATGCTGGGTTTCCAATCAGGCAAACTACTCGTAGCTCTTCCGAGCGATTTTCGTTTCTGACTTGGGAAAATGAGACTTGTGTGCACGGAAAAATGAACTCTGGAGAAGAGAACCGACGCACACGCGACAAACATGACAACAAACAAAGAAAAAAACGTGCAAGATACACTTTTGTCGGAAGAATTCGAACGCACAGTTCCGCTTGACGATTACGTTTTTTACTTCGTGGCGCGGACCTTCAACACCGTTTCAGAGGGGTTCGCTAAGACTCCAATCCGCAAAGCAATTTGTAAACATCGCGTCGCGGGATACGCGTTTTTGGCTAAAAAAACATGAACTCTTCCGAAACCAAAAGACAGGTCTCCCGAAAAAAAAAACGTTTCCCGCAAAACATGCGACGCGAGCCTTGCAAGTCCCATACATGGTCGGTCCCTTAAAGACGACACGAGCTGTCAAGAGAAGGAGCTGAAGGCAAGATTCCAAATGTAAATGCGACACGATGATGCTCGTATATTTTTAAAGAGAAAGCCAGGGGAGGTCATCGTGTCTGCAACGAGAGTAGCGACGCGAGAGTCGAACGCAAAGTTCCTCAATTCGGGCATCGTCGCGGGGCGACATTTACCCGAAACCTTCTTTCGCGCACAGATTGGCGGCAGTAACATTCAAAAAACTAGTGCGCCAGGCTTGCATTCCCATGGTCGATTTCCTTAATCATGCGTTAATCGATCAAATGAAACTTGTTTGGCGACGGTAAACAAAAAGCTTTGCACTGCCGGCCGGATGACCGCGCGATGTTATTGAGCCTTTACTCTACAAAGCCGATCGTGTCCCTTTCCTTATCGTGTAAGCAAACGTTTTGTTTTTTGACACGATAGATGCGCGATGCTTTGCTCACTTCAATTAGAGATTATGTTCTTCTTTAGCCTTAGTTTGTTTGCATCATACTCTTTGCTGAAGGCAACAATGCCCGCAAACATCCTGATTTCATGATGCTTTTGATGCTTGTGAACGCGTTCGATCCTTGACAGGCAAATGTACGTTAAAACGGGATGATGCGCCTCCTCGGTCAGGCGTGTCGTATGTGTTTGATCGGGTTCAAGCGAGGAAAGGAACAAATACTTAAGAAAACCCACACAAGTAATCTTTTTAAGTAGTTTGAAGTCACAGCACGCAGATTCTAGCTCAAAAAATCCTCGTAAGGGTTACCATCGTCATACATTTCGGCAATGAAAACGTCTTTGCTCGTTGTGATTTAGCCACTCCACGGTACCGAAAGCTTGTCATGAACGAGTCCCGTTCATTTTCCTTCAACATCGGTTTTCATTTTTGTTTCCCGCGTTTCACGAATTCAGTTTTCATTGACTGCGATATGCGCACAAGCGGAACTGGTTAGTCTTCTATTGGAATCGGTTTCATGCTCGACTGAATGCACGAGAGAGCATTTAATCATCGCAATCACATCGCAATCTAGCTAAATGTTCATCGTCGCAATCCCGCTTCTCCTTGCTGGCTCAGTCTCTATTATTAGTTGACATGTTTCGCAAGCCTTATTTTTAGTTCTCATGTGCGTCCGTCATCAAGTGGACAAAAGTCATTTCTTCTCTGTGCCGATTTCTTTCTCCCTTTCCACAATGATTTGTGAACCGCAGATGACTAAAAGAGCTGTCGTCAACGAACTGCCGAGTTTTAAAATGAGCAACAGCGAGGAGGGCAAAGAAAAGCGAAGTTTTCCCAAAGCTTTTTAGAAGCCAACACCAACTCAACCGCTGGTTAATTTTCTCCTGCTCTATCGTCAAATACGCTCCTCCGTATGTATTCTCTGCCTAATCATATCTTACCAAGTACGAAGGTACCTTCGTACCTTCGTACCAAAAACTAACTCGTACCTTCGAAGGTATTTCAAAGCCAAACTGCTAGCTCCTCAAGCTGGACACACCCGACAGGTTGTCAGCTCTGCACCTGAGTTCATGGAGTTGCACATAACACAGACCCACTCGTTTGGTTTGGGCCTGTTGCATCGATGGCAACTGTTCAACCTGGCGTAGTTCGTGGCCATGCACCCGACGCACATCCAATCTCCAGGTTTCGCACTCTGGGTTTGTGGCCGGGCTGCCTGCGCGACGGCTGCTCTTGCCTTTTGCGCCTGCACCTCGGCTATTTTTTCAGCAGGTGCTGGGGCACCACAAGTGCGACAATCCAGGCGATTCTTCCAGTTGTGTTCCTTACACGTGACGCATAACCAATCTCCGTCTTGGAAGAAAGGCGGGGGCTGCTGCGAAGTGGCCCCTGACGCGCGCTTGTTGAGTTCATCAACCTCCCTCGCAACTTCGGGGTTCGCCTTCAACCACAGGTCAAGAGCTTCGAGCTGTTCGTGAGGCGTCAACTTTACGTCCCATTGGCGCGATTTCCTCGTGTACTCTGTCTCGCTGCTGTCACTCTCGCTGTGGTCGGGTTTCCTGCTCGCCGTTGTCCTCCGTCCGCTGTCGTCGTTTCGCACTGACCTACGAAATGCGTCTCTGCTGCTCTCCCTTCTCACGTGTTCCCTCCTGTCGTTTCTATCCTCCTCTCGCCCGTATCGCTCCATCCTCCGATCGGGTACGGGCGCGTACCGGTCGTTCACGTCGTTGCGCCCACCATCCCACTCCCTGGATTGCATCCTGTGGTCGCGCTCGGGCACGCGACCGCGATCATCATACCCTCCTCGATCCCTGGAGTGCCCACGGCGAGGGGGCGGGTTTTCGTGGCGGTAATCCCCACGCCCGTCCCTGCCGCCCCACGCACCGCCTCGCGGATCCTCAGCTCCCCGCCATTGCCTGTCGTCGTACTCCCGACGCCGATCGAAGCCCCGATGATGGTCCATGGCTCCCCCCACTCCCACTCCACTGTGTGTGCAAATTTCAGCTCCGGTTCAGTCCTTCGTTTGATTTGGTGATTTTATTTTTATTTATCAAATCGACATCCGAGTCGCACTGTCGACTGTCGCAGCAGCTTTCCGACCTTTTCAACTTTAGGTTTTGGTCCGAGATCGAACACTTGCGGACGCCGATCGGAAGCCATGGGCGATGAAGCTCCGCAGAGAGAGCTCGCTACGAATCTAACCTTGGATATCCTCCAGATCGTGAAGGTTAGCCAGAGCCAACATGGACTGCGTCACGGAGACCACGCGCGGTACCGGCAGTACTGCACTCGACGTCTCGCTCGTTTGTACAAGGCTCACAAGCTGAGCCACGGTCGCGGAAGATATCAGAAGAGGACTCTCGAGGCGTCCATGGTGGAGAACGAAAACTACCTTCTAATCCCGCTCATGATGTCCGAGCGAGCTTGGAGCTACGCGATGGAACTCAAGCGGGACGCGGGCAACGAGCCTCGTAAGCGCGCTCACATGATCAGGAGACTGAAGAAGGCGACCGTCCACGCCACAGAGCTCGTGAACCTCTGCGGCCAGATCGGAAGTGCGCGGACAGCTCTCGAGGCTGAGGCGTACTCATCGTACGTGTTCGGGTGCTACCTGAGTGAGCAAGAACGTGACTGGGACAGAGCGTTGGCCAAGTTCATGAGGGCGCGCAAGGCGTTTGAGCAACTTGCCAGGGTTGGTGGTCCCGATCAAGCGGAGGTTTGCCGGGAGCGCCTGGAGGAGCTCGAGCCGAGCCTGCGCTATTGCACGTACAAACGAGGCAATGAAGGAAGTGCCGTCGCTGGATCCATGGACGAGAAAGACTTGGCCGCGCTCAAGGGAGATGGTGGCGAGGATGACGAAAGGCTCAAAGCCGTTCTGGCTGAAGAAAGTGGACGCGCGTCTGGTGCGGTGACAACCAGCTGGCGGGGTTACGACATCCCAATCAGAAACGGTAAAGTGAGGGAATGTTTGGCCAACGTGGCTCTTCAACTCGCAAAGCTTGAATCGCCGGTGAGCATGGCTACTGATCGCGCTCTCGCCATCTTTGATAAGGTGTTCATGCTGTACAGCGATGCGCGTCAGCACCTTCGCGACGACCTTGCAGAGGCAAGCTCCGGGGCGCAAGGCGATTCTACGAGCCGACTGACGGACTTGAAACTTGCCGACCGCGCCATCGCAGTCATGCTGATCGAGAAGACTATTCAGCGCAACAAGTTTCTCGTGGATTCAGCCAACGTGAAGCTTGCTGGCGAGATCAAACTTGCAAAGGGTGAGAAGGCGACCCGACCGGAGGACATCGTGCACCTTCTCAGTGCTTCACTCCGAAGCTACGAAGAGCTCATCGAAAGCGGTCCTGAGGTACTTCGTGGTATGGATGGAGCCGAGAGAGTCGAGGAGGAACTTCGCGTGGAGTGCATGACAGCTCAGAAGATCTTGAGATCAGACCGAGCTGCCGCGCTGGGTAAGGTTCACTCAAGTGCGGGCAGCCACGTTGACGCCGCGATCTTGTTCGGTCGCTCTGCTGAGCACGCTGCCGGGGTTTCAGACGCTGCCGCCACACAAGCTCGGGTGAATAGAATTGGTGCTATCAAAAGTGGAATCGATACACTGCTTGCTGATCGCAAGGGCATGCGAAGCGGGCTCGCTGATGTGTCTCTTGAGGGTCCATCCTCTATTGAGACTCGTTTCCTCATGGAGAGCTTGGACGAGTACAAGCCCGCCGTCTTGGGTAAGGGCGCCAGCAAAGTTCATATTATGCCCATTCCGAACCGAATGGAGTCCTTGGCGGTGCGTCCAATCGTGCTCGATGTAGCAGGCGACGAAATTGCGTATGTAGATCTATCGCACAGGTCTGCGAAGAAGGGAAGCACGCTTAGAAACCTCTTTTCTTGGAAGAAATGAGCGCTTCTCTTAGCACAGAGGCGGATACTATTTTTAGACTTCAATGCTAAAAGAAACATATGGAAATGCCTCCTCGCCCTTATCGTCATCCAATGAGCTCCAATGAGAACTTGCCCCCTGCCCAAAAGTGTTGGCCAGGATGGAACGTATTTTTTTCTCTGACCGCAGCCTGGGTTTCATCACAACTGCCTGAAAACTCGGGGGCAGACCGTATCGCAAGATACTTTCCACAAACAATCGAATGGCGCAAATATGAACCCAGGCGCCGAACACCTCTCCGTAACTTGTCTGGCACCACTGATGCATTGAATTCCTTCGCTCCTCAATGTCTCGCTCCAAGTCATTTCGCTCAGCAGCCCTGGCTTGGACTTCCTCTGCATCAAAAGAGAACTCCCTGACTTGAAAAGAATTGTCGCGAGCAGCCGTCTTGAACGCATCCACGACGCGTCGGAATAGCGTGACAGTGTAAAGTGCATACTCCCCATCTTCATTTATCAGCCTGGAGAAACAAGGTTGCTCAGTGTGCATATGTGAAACGACAAATTCTTGATGAGCTTTGCTTACTTTGAAGAACGCGGCACGACAAATTGCGCGAGTGTCTCGTACGTATCGAGCCATTCTTTCTGATTGTATGTCGACACAGCCACGCATAGAGTGGTGAGATTTTCGGTGTTTACGAGCTGTCAAGAAGAAAAGTGTGGCTGTGTAAGCGTCATGCGAAAGGAAAACGGCGAAAGAAATGAACGCACATCCAAGTCCTGGACGATCTCGCCCAAGTCACGTGTAGCCAAACTTCCCGCCGTTTTCCTAGATAAGGAGCTAAGCTGTGTCTTCGCCGACGCCAATTCACTTGATTTCACTCTGAAGTCATCTTCAACCTTCGCGACGCTCTCTTGAAGCCTTTCCATCGTCTCTCGCAGCGGCCGTCGGGCAGGGTGTTTGGCCTCATCCCACGTGAATGCCGTCAGGAATCTCTCTGCTGGTATGCCATCTACACCAAGCTCTGCACTCGTCTCACGCTCGTTTTCAGCGGAAGCAGACTCAATTATATGTCTCCGAATCTTTTGCGTCGTGCCCGCCACAAGTGAGCTCACTTTGACAAGATCATCACTTAGTGCCAGGAGCGAATCTAGGGTTCCAACGCGAAGCTCTGGTAGGTTGAACTGCGTGGAAGGAAGTTTACGGTCAGATGCAATAGGAGAACTAAAGAAGGGACGTCTCTGCATACCTTGAAGTTCGTGCTAAGATCGTTCTCTTGGTAGAAGGTCGTTCAACACACAGTTCGAGGCGTGAGAGGAATCCTTTGCGGTACCCAAGTTTTTCGCAGGAAAGACAAGGCAACAAGAGCGAGGCGAACGATGTTGGAAAGAGGTCATTCTCTCAACTCGAGCACAAGATAAGATACGCGACAGTACGTAAACGTCCGCGAAGAATTCATTCCAACATGTGAAGTGAAACGGGTTCTTGGCGTTGGAAAGGCACCCTACCACGACTCGTCTTTTGCTGTAACGTGTTCCAAGTGTTTTCTGCGGAACCGCCCTCGAGCGGCAAGGCTACGAGCCAGAATATCGTATCCATGTGTGCGCACACGCCAGATACGGACCTCGACTTGTCTCGGACTCCAACACGGCGAAATGCCCGGTAACGTGTCCGGATGTCACCGAACTGTGTGACTCGAGGCTTTTGACAGGATCTCACAGTCGCAAAACGAACAGTCCGAGAAAGTTAACATTCTGATTTCAACAAAAAACTTACTTGGCTAAGGTTAGCAAGCCCTTCGACTCTTGTCTCGCACAAGACAGTTGAACTTTTCACTTCGCGCGATTCGGAGGCAACTTGTCGAAGTCTTCTTCAGGCCACAGCACAGCGCTGACTGAACGTCCATCAAACTTCCTCCCATGAAACAAGGCGACGGCAGCCTTCGCCTCAGCCACCGATGCAAACTTGACGAAGGCGTTGCATTTTACGGTTGAGTCGATCAAATCACGAGGGATGCGCAATTCGATAACCTTGCCGCTCCTCGAACACTCCTCCATCACATCCTCACAGACGTCATTGTAAGCTGCATCCCCAACGAGATCGGTTTCGCTGACCAAGTTGCCCAGCATTACAACAGAGCTGTCCATGGTTTGCTCAGATATCGCTTGCCCCTCTTGATCAGGACCGAGAGCATTGTCAGTGTCCGTCGCTGGCTGCTGCTTCTCTTTCTCGCTCTCTGCTAGCTTGCTGGCAGCTAATTGAGCCACCGCCTTTGAATCAACATATCCCGATGGCCTGGCGATGACCATCGGCCGGCCGCAAAGATTGGTCCCGCTGAGCTGAAGTGCAGCCGTTGCCATCTCCTCACTGCGCAGCTCAACGAATGCAAAGTTCAACTCTTGTGACATCCTCACATCAATGACGGGCTTTTGGAACGGATCATCACTCGGAAAGGCTACCGCCATTGAACTATCAAAGAACTGTCTGAGCGAGTCAGCGTTGACAACTCCAACGAGCAAGTTACCGACGTATACCTCTCGGGCGAGCTTGCCCCCTGCTTGTTCCTGAGCTCCATCGCCATGAAGCGCATTTAAGCTCGCAGCCTGTTGTTCAAGTATCCATTGTTGCGCTCGCCGCTGGCGCTCAGCTTGAGAGACAGCAGGGTCCACCGCTCGGTCTTCCGGCTTGGCCAACCCTAAAGGTTCAGAGAGGCCAACGCCGTTTGCCGTACCACTCGCTCGGGCTCCTTTTTTACCTCTGTGTCTTTGCCTCGGAACATACCCACCGTAGCCAGAACTAGAACTCGCACTGCGACTGCGACGGCGTCGGCGCCTGGTTATGATAGGAAAAGGACGGGAAACGACTTGCTCAGAGCTGGTCAGCAATTTAGGCACGTAAGAAGTTCGTGACTTTGACGAGTGTTCGAGTCAATCGAGCAGGCATGAGAGCCCAAGAGCGACGATCGCGGTGCTGCTTATTACCTGCTAGCATCCCTCGAACGAGATCTTGACCTCGAACGACGCCTCGTGCGATGTGGAGATGGACTCGGGGACCGCCTGTTTCCACGCCTCCACCCATCGTCATCCCTCGAGCGGTGTCGACGCGGTGAACCACCGTACCGTCTGTCTCTACTTCTATCACGCCCTCGATCCCTCGCACCGTCCTCTCGCCGATAGTCGCGCCCCATCCGCCAAGACTGCGGACGGTCTGCGTCGAAGACCCCCTGCCTTGTGCGAGTGAAAAGTCTCGGGGCGACGAACCAAAAGCGTTTATACTTTCAAACTTTTCTCTCGGCCGCACCCGAACACAAGAAGAGGCACCGCGAGGATATCACACGGAGGAACGACTGGGGTCTCGATGGAGTGATCAAAGCCAGGATCATCAGGTCGTATGTCGAGCGGAGATCAGCCGCGTTTTTATCACCTTCGACCGGTGGAGGGCAAAGGCCTCAAGCCCATCGTGCTGCGGGAGGCTGAGACCGTCGTCGTCGGTAGAGGCGAGCGGCTAGGGATATCCAGCGCGAAGATTGGCGCGAAGCACCTGGAATGTAGGCTCACACTGAGTCCTGTGGTTGCAGTGGAACTGAGAGCGAGTGAAGTCGTCTACGTCAAGGATCGCTTCGGTGTGCTGAAGATGTTGAAGGCAAACTTCATAGGTTATCTGAAGATGGGAGAGGTCCTGTACTTGTGTGCGAATAAACAACCACAGTTTGGGTACATCCTCACTGAAGGTGCGCCTAAGACGAGAAAGGGATCGGCCGGGCGTGGACACGAGGAGCCAGCCCCTGCTGACGCTCCCCGGGCAGAGGCGAAAGGCGAGGAGTGCATCGATCTCCTCAACGATCCCAGCGACGACGAATGTGAAGTGCCTGGATCGGCGGCGCGAAAGCAGTCAGCAAAACGCAAAGCCGACGGAAAAAGACAGACTGAATGGAGACCGAAGCAGCCGGACGCGGAAACTGACGAGGGAAAGGGCACTGCGGAGGATCCATGTGAGCTGCTGTCCTCCGATGACGAGGTCGTCGTCTCGGAGCCAGAACAGAAAAGCAAGGCCAGAACTACGAAAAAGGGTGGCAGAGGGGCAGGTAAAACGGCAGCAGGGAGAGGTCAGGGCGGACGTGGCAAAGAAAAGGTGAAGGGGAAATCGAAGGAAGCTGAGCGCGACCCTCCCAAACCTCAGCGTGAGGAACCCAAGCAGCATGGTGGCTTTCAAGATGGCGCGCACCAAGCCGGAGGAGCTGGTCCATCGAACGCTGGATTCACAAACCATACGCAGGTGCCGCACTTGCCTCCTGAGCCTGCACCTAGTCATTCAGATGATACCCCGTTGGTTTTGACACGCAGAGCGAATTTGATGACGACGTGGAGGGCATTCAAGGCAGCCCACACACGTAGCAACGATATCTTGATAACGTTGCGTGCAAGGCAGGAGGAGTACAGGGTATCTGTTGCACAAGGTCGCATGTTCAACCAAGGGTCGTCGTCCTGGCAAGCGCAACTCATCAACATGAATCGTATCGCTGTCACTGTTCAAGAAATCATGAAGCTCCATCAGATAACGATCACAGAAGTTACAGTCATCGCTGCGAGGCATAAACGTGCTACTGAAGAGTTAGATGATGCTATCCTGAAAATGCAACGGCAGCGTCGTGCCTCAGCACATCAGCGTCATGGGGAAGCCAAAGCAACAGACTTTCAAGCGGAAGTGAAAGCTTGGGAACTTGTTGAACAAACGCCTGACTTGAACGTCTTTCCTGCTGGCGAGTTGAAGAGGATCGCCATCGCTATGGGTGTTGATATTGCTGGATGTTTAGAGAAGTCTGAGTTTGTCAAGTCCATTGCCGCGAAGAGGGATAACGGCAAGGAGGCGTGGCTGGTAAGAAAGCGAAAGCGGGGTGCAGAGGAAGACATTGCAGCGAGACAGCGAAAAAAGCTGGCTGAGCTTCGCAACGAGGAGGCAAAACGGGAAGCTGATGAGGGTGCACAGGCTAGTGCAAAACAACGCGCGGCCGCCAAGGTTGCCGCTTGGGCGCGCAACGCAGATCTGCGACTGTTTTTACAGCGATGCGGTATCACCGTGGACGGCAACGGGAGGACGAAAAAGGCTTTGGCTGGTGCTTACAAACGCGCTATGCTGAAATTTCATCCCGATCGAACGCGGAAGGACAGCACCGAGCAACGGATCCTGGCGGCAGAGGTCACGAAGTGGATCACCCACGCTTGGCAGAATTTGAGTTGAAGCGGCGAGACTTGTCTTGCAGTCACTGACACTTATAGAAAATACACAAGTAGACTAGATAGTACAACGATATTCCTTTCCTCCGCCGTCGTTGGGTCTCTCTCATCAAAACGGATGCATCGGCCTGAATTCCAACGATTTTGACATGTTCTTCTGAATCGCTTTGACGCCGTGCTCGCTGGTGCCGAAGCACTCCAACGTCTTCCGATTGCCGTACGCCCGGTTGCTCGTCACAAAGGCAGTGTTCGCCGGGATCGATTCCATGAGGGTCTGGTGCGTCGCGGCAGTCACACCAGCGACAGAATTCGAGTCCAGCACCTCGTCGGTTTCCGAAGACTGCTGCGCAGAAGGTGCGGTGACACGCTTCTCAAGCACAGTCCATTGCCTCGTCTGGTAATCGTAATACGCGCTCTTCTTCACCTCGATCGGTCCCCTCGTCGCCTCCGATCTGCTGTCGTAGTCGGGAAGTAGAAATCCCCATTCCGACTCGAAGTGTCTCTGCGCCTCCGTCTCATCCTTGATTCTCAGCCTCCAGTTCTTGTCATCGTTCACCACGTTCTCCTCCTTCACTTTCTTTCCTCCCTGCGCCTTTGGCTTGGGCATTTCGACAGATTTGGAATCTCCCTAGAACAGGATTGGCTCAAGGGTTCAGCGAGCACCGTTCACGATCTCCAATCGGCCCGCGCCTAGAGCTCTGTACCGTGTGAAAGGTGTAAATCGAGCGCGAAAAAGTGCGTCGACTGTTCCGAACACCTCGTCGGTCGCTCGGGCTCCCGAGGTTTGTGGTGCGATTCTTTCACGGGGTGCTATCTTTCCTGTCATCCAGGGTGTGATTCCGGCGCCTCGTATCTGGGCGGGATAGTGCTGAGTGAAAGAGTGCTCCGAAGACACTTCAAGCCGCTCGTGAGGCGCGGTAGACAGTGATATTCCCTCACGATAGGGCAGGATACGCGTGCTGGTAAGCTCGTGAGATCAATCCGTCGTTGAAGTGATCGTATCGCTCGACTTACGGACAGGTGCGACCGAGCCCGATGCCCAGCTCGGGCTCACCACCCAGCTTTTTGAACAAGATCGATCCCGCGCAGTTGTGTTGAGCGAGTCTCCATCGTCACACCCGGTAGACTTCACAATCAGCCAAATATTCTCACATTCCCGTGCTATCACCAGGCCAATGGGACGAGGTGGTCGTTCCCGAAGCGGCGCGGGTGCGTCTCGCGCCGCGCCAGTATCGCTCAGAGACCCCGATAGGCACTTCACCATCGTGACGACAGCGAGCCTTCCTTGGATGACCGGAACCTCCGTCAACCCCCTTCTCCGTGCGGCGTACATGGCAAACAGGGGAGATGAATGCGGGGTGACTCTGCTGGTTCCGTGGTTGGCACCTTGTGATCAGAAGCTGGTGCATCCAAACGCGATGTTCCAAACCCCCGAAGAGCAGCAGCAGTACATCCGAAGTTGGCTTGCAGGACGGGTCGACTTTGACCCTAAGTTTGAGATTCACTTTTATCCAGGACGATACGCAACCGACAAAGGGAGCATCGTCCCGGTGGGTGATATCACCGACTACGTCCCCGACAAGGAAGCGGACGTGGCCGTGCTCGAGGAGCCAGAACATTTGACGTGGTTCCACCACGGCAAACGATGGTCTCACAAGTTTCGACACGTCGTCGGAATCATCCACACCAACTACCTCGAGTACGCGCGCAGAGAGAAAGATGGTGACAAAAAGGAGGTCCTCCTCAGGGGGGTCAACGCCTTCGTCGCTCGCGCGCACTGTCACAAAATCATCAAACTCTCGGATGCCGTGCAGAACTTTGCGAGATCTGTCACTGTGAACGTACACGGCGTATCACCGCACTTCATCGAGGTGGGTCGCAAAATTGCTGCTGCTGCAAAGGATAATACTGAGAATGAGGAGGAGGCTGGCAGTACTTTCGGCAAGGGTAAAGTCGGGTACTTCATCGGAAAGGTTGTCTGGGCTAAAGGCTACCTTGAGCTCCTTGAGCGTGTCAAGGAATACAACGGGACAGCCGCACCAAAAGACAAGCTCGTCATGGATGTGTTTGGGGATGGCGATGACTTCAAGGCAGTCAAGGACTCAGCAGCTCGCCAGCAACTCGCGCTGACATTTCATGGACGAGCGGATCACGCAGGAGACGTTATTCGGGGCTACAAGTTTTTCATCAATCCGTCGTTGTCCGATGTTGTGGCCACAACCACTGCGGAGGCGTTGGCGATGGGAAAGTTTGTGGTTTGTGCTCGGCACCCTTCCAACGAGTTCTTTTCGACCTTCAAAAATTGCCGAACGTATTCCAATCCAGACGAGTTTGCTGAGTGTGTACGTGAGGTCTTGCACAGTGAGCCAGAGCCTATATCGCCCAGTGACCTTCATCGTCTGACTTGGCAGGCGGCCACCGAGCGTTTCCTCGACGCCGCTGAGCCGGATCCTCCCGAACAGAATATTGTGCGTAAGGTGAGGTCATTTTTGGGCGACTTGGTCTCGGCCAAGTTTCATAATATGCTCACCGCATCAGAGGCGGTGAGGTGTTTAGTGGGTGGGGGAGCAGGAACCCTGCTAAGGCCAGGGACGGGTCTTGCAAACTGGCGACCTGACATCTGGTCCGGGGGAGTTATGGATAGAAAATAAGGTTTAATCGACAATACTCTTATTATTGCTACCTTTACGTCCCTTTTACGAGAATATAACTTTGGTAGGTGCTTCTAGATTAGCGAGCTGTCGCGCGGCAAGTTCTGCGGTGGTTCGGCAAGCTACCCCTGGACTCATCGGCTGAGATTCAGGCGACGGAGTGAACTTGCGCGCTGGTGTCATAAAGCTTCCAAATGCTTTGCCAAACGCATTGCCGAACCGCAGAGGAGTGCACACTCGTCGGCTATTTTCACTCTTTGGGAGGCGTTGATCTAGCGTTCGCGCCCATGAAGCGACAGCAGCATCTGTGAGCTCCAACCGTAAGTCTCTTTCAGGCCCCCGGATAACAAACCCAGACGCATCTGGCATCCAGTCGATGTGTGCCCCCTTTACAGACATCTTACGAAATTCACCAAGTGGGGCCCATTCCAACGTATTTGTGTCGACATTGCAACGCACCATCCTCCGATATATCTTCCCATTTCGCCCGCGTTTGATCATTGCAGCACCTGCAGCTAGCTGTAAACGCGCAGCTGTCTCAACTTGAAACACCGCTGCTGTCGACGCTTTTTGAAGCTCTGTGCCAGTTCTGTGCCAGTTCTCCCGAATGAGTTTCATTTCATTCATTAGAGACTGTCGAGATTCTTCGAGACTCTCAACTTCAGACTCGGCAAGATCTTTAACCAGGGAAGACTCCTTTACCTTCTGTTCGAGCGCACAGATCTGCTCTGTGAATATTTTCTTCTCATCCGCAGATTCCGATAATCGCGCTGTGGATTGCTGCAAAACCTCACGCTCAAGTTTCAGCTCACACTCAAGGGCGTCAGTGACTTTTCTCTGTTCATGAAACTTTTCTGTAGCTGCCACTGCATCGTTTTGAGCATGCATGAGGTCTTCTTTCAATTTAGAAGTCTCGACTGTCGCATCTGCGAGTTGCTGCTTGACTGTCGATATATTTTCCTCCAGCTCTGATAGTCTTTGGCGCAGGTCGCTCTCAACTTTGACACGATCTGATTTCTCGAGGTCTAAAGCCTCTTGCAATTTACTTTGCGTGACCATGAAACTCGATGTCTCACGGCGCAACAACTCCTGCATTTCGTTTCCCACTGTGGCCCGCTGCTTCTGCTCGCGTAAAATCGTCTCTCGAAGCTCTGTTTCCATCTCCTTTCGCTCAGCTCTTTCTCGCTCGAGCGCGTGACGAAGCTGAGCCTCGACGGCGGCATGTTGCGTTCTCTCCGACTCGAGAGAATCGCGTAGCCTTTGTTCTGCCGACAGATTTTCAGCCGCTTGGCGCGCGATGATTTCTCTTTCGAGTGCCTTGACGGAGATTGCTGCGTTCTGGGCTGCTTCGCGCGCTGCCTCTCGCTCCAGCGCCAGCTCTCGCTCAAGTTCTTCTGCCGCGGCTCTCTGTTTCGCGTGTCTTTCATCCGCGGCAGTGACGTCAATCCGTGCGCGAGCAACTTCGTCGCTAAGGTTATGTGCCTCATTTTTGGCGTCTGAAAGTTTAATGCTTAGCGATGCAATCTCAGCCTCAGCCTCTGCCAGCCTCCTTCGCAAATTGTCTTCGATGTCAGCGCGTTCTGCTCGTTCCCGGGTAATCAGATCACACAGATGGTCCTCTTTCTCCGCACGCTCTGCCTTCTCGCGATCGAGCATCTGTCGTGAGCTCATAACCTCCTCACCCATCTTCTGAAGCGCTGAAGTAGACGCAGCCTCGGCGAGCTCTCGAGTGAGATCTGCCGGGTCAAACTCGACGTTTGCAGAGTGAACCACAGGAACCGTCGCGACTCGCATCGCTCGGGAAGCAAACTCGAGGGAAGTCGCCGTCTCGTGGGAATGTTCCAGCTCCGGCGCGACGCAGACGAGCAGCGCGGTTCTACTTCTTCCCGACAACGACGACTCGAGTAATTTGGTCAGCATGGAGTCTCGATACGGCACATGACTTCGTTTCTCGGCTAGCGCTTGCATCACGTTGCCAAAGGCCAGCAGGCTCGTGTTAATGTTTGTCGCCTCTGAGAAACGTATTCCCTCGGAGAGCGTCTTCTTGACTCGTTCACTGCCCGCCATGTCAACCACCGTGAGCAAGCCTTGGTGTTGTAAAAGCTCCAAAGTTCGCCTGTATCCGCTGGAGTTGAGTTGAGCCATCGCGGTGGTGGTGTCGGGCCGAGGGACGCGGTTGACCTTGAGCTGGAGCACGCAGTGGGACCTCGAGGAGTGCTTGTTCATCATCGTCTCGGCGTAAACCAGCCCTTTCCTTCCCTGTCGAAAGCAGTCCAGCAGATGCTCGGGCGATTTGCATCTGTGCCACGTGCAGTCCAGCAGCTCCCAGCCTCCACCCGCGGATGACTTTCTCTGACACGCCCTCAAACATCGCTCGGAGTTTCCCGGAGCGCGCTTGAGGTCGTTCGGTTTGAGCAGATCTATGACCGTCTCGTTGTAAATCTGCACCATCGCTATCTCCACGTCGTACACGTGCGTCCAGTCCGCGGCGATACGGGTGAACAAGTCCACCGCGAGCCTCGGCACCAGGCCGGCCTCGCCTCCGTCGCCGAGGTTGAGCAGGGAATGTGTTTTGCCGCTCCCCGTCTGGCCGTACCCGAGGATGGCGCCGTGACATCCGCGGAGGACCGAGTCCAGAACAGGCGCACCGACAGCCTCGTACACATCCTGTTGCGTCGATCGAGGCCCGAGGCATCGATCCATGCCGAAAGTCTTCCGTACGACCGCCGCGTTCGGGTTCAGGACGCGGATGCTCCGAGACGATTTCCCGTCTCGTGGGGACGCGTCCTCGGCGTCGTGCTCGACGCAGCGCGTGGCGACCTCGCGCGAACCCGATGGACTCGCCGGCTTCACGCGCGCGTAGACGAGAACTCGATCGGGGAGTTTCTCGGTGCCATTCGACCCCGATGAGGCCGTCATGCTGTCGAGTGCGCGGAGGCGTTTTGTGACAAAGCGTTTGACTTTTTCGTCCAGGTGGCGAATTGAATTTTCCTGAATTTTCCTGCGGTGGGCAAATACCTGTACCTGGCAAATACCGAATTGATGAATTGCGCCCTATATGGGTAAAGGCGAGTTTTGGCGTCCAAAATATCTCCAGAATATCTCCAAAATATCAAACGGCGATTTCAGGAGTTATAACTCGAACCACGGACCGAAGGTCATTTTGAGGCTCGAGCGAGCCGGGAAAATTGCGAGAGGCACAGGTGGACCCACAGGTGTTTTGGAGGCTGCCAGTTGGCGACTCGGCGACTCGGTTATTATCCATTTCGAGTTTTTCGCTTCAAAAAAAACGGGATGGGCACCGCCCCGAGGAGCCCCGCACCACTTCGCGAAGCACACCTCGCGTATCCCCGCCTGTCCAAGCAAAATGCAGGCTGTCTCCATGTGCGCTCAGGCGCCCACTTTCGTGTCCGGTGTCGCCCCCGCCAAGTTTGGTGAGTTATCCGTCGCGCGTTTCCGATTTCTTTTCGGTATTCCTCCCCAATCGCCGCGCTTCGGACCGTCGGAGTAACGGCGTTGCGCCCCGACCCGACCGCGCTCTTCAAAGATCCATCGACCGAATGGCTGACACGAACTTGTCTGATTCTTTCCATCCCCAGGCTCTCGCCAGGCTGTGCGCGGCAAGGCCGTCGCGTCCCGCCGTGTCGTGCCGAAGGCCGAGGTGAGTGGGGCCGTCCTCTTCTTTCTTCCCTGGCCCAGCACCGCAAACCGGGGAGCCGAGATCCCGGACCCGAGCACCGCGCTGACTGGAATATCCCCCTCCCTACGTCCCCCCTACGCAGATCAAGCGCGTGACCCGTGCCGTCGCCACCAAGGCTGAGATCGCCACCGAGACCGCCACCGAAGTCAGCGACAGCACCGACGTGAGTGCGCGAGCTCGTTCTCCCCCCTTCGTTTTCTGGATCTTGCCCTTCCGTCGATCCCGTCCTCGTGCTCCATCACACGACCGCGAGGCTGACGCTGACTTCATCCATCCCTCCCGTATTGTAGAACGTCCTCGGCATCATCCTCGGCGGTGGTGCGGGTACCCGTCTGTACCCCCTCACCAAGACCCGCGCCAAGCCCGCGGTTCCCCTCGGCGCCAACTACAGGCTCATCGACCTGCCCGTGTCCAACTGCATCAACTCCGACATCAACAAGATGTACTGCCTCACGCAGTTCAACTCCGCCTCTCTCAACCGCCACCTTTCCCAGGCGTACAACAACAACGTCGGCTCCTACAACCGCCAGGGCTTCGTCGAGGTGCTCGCCGCGCAGCAGTCCCCCAAGAACAAGGACTGGTTCCAGGGCACCGCGGATGCCGTCCGCCAGTACATCTGGCTCTTCAACGAGTCCAAGTGCGACGAGTACATCATCCTCTCCGGTGACCACCTCTACCGCATGGACTACAAGCCCTTCATCGTCAAGCACCGCCAGACCAAGGCTGACATCACCGTCTCCGCCGTGCCCATGGACGAGGAGCGCGCCGCCGCCTTCGGCCTCATGAAGATTGATGACTCTGGCAAGATCATCGACTTCGCCGAGAAGCCCGAGGGCGATGCCCTCAAGGCGATGCAGGTGGACACCACCATCCTCGGCCTCGACGCCGAGCGCGCCAAGGAGATGCCCTACATCGCGTCCATGGGTATCTACGTCTTCAACGCTAGGGCTATGGAGAAGCTGCTCGTCGAAGAGTTCCCCGAGTGCCACGACTTCGGCGGTGAGATCATCCCCAAGGCGAAGGACCTCGGCATGCACGTCCAGGCCTTCCTCTACGATGGCTACTGGGAGGATATCGGTACCATCAAGGCTTTCTTCGACGCCAACCTCGCGTGCAACGACCCCGAGAAGGCCAAGTTCAGCTTCTACCAGACCGGTGCCCCCATCTACACCCAGTCCCGCTTCCTGCCCCCCAGCAAGCTTCTCGACGCTGAGGTGTCCAAGTGCACCATCGGTGACGGCTGCTTCATCAAGAAGAGCAAGCTCACGAACGCGATGATCGGTCTCCGCACCAACATCCAGGAGGACTGCGTCATCGAGGACGCCATGATCATGGGTGCCGACTACTACGAGGAGACCCACGAGTGCCAGGACCTCCCCGGCTGCACCCCCATCGGTATCGGCGCCGGCACCGTCATCAGGAGGGCCATCGTTGATAAGAACGCCCGCATTGGTATGGACGTCCAGATCATCAACAAGGACAACGTGGATTCGATTAACTGCGAGGCAGATGGCTACATCATCAAGGATGGTATTGTTGTCATCTGCAAGGATGCCGTCATCCCCAACGGCACCATTATCTAAACGATCAAACCCCCACACGATTTATTGTATGACACGATAGTTTGGAGCCATCTCACCGATCCGTGATGATGGTGTAGCACATAGCTGGAAGAATTGTAACGCGCAGAACATTGAAGAAAGCATTGAAAACCTTAACTCGCTAGATCAATCCGGATGACGCCTGGTACGACCGAAGCTCGACGACTAGGACGCTGATGTCGTCCCTGCTTCTGTTTGCACGCGCGAGCTCAACCAGCCCACGACAGGCTGCGTGTATGCCTCTCTTTTCGTCTAATGCCAGACGCACGAGCTGTACTGCCTCTTGATTATCCACGTGATCCCAAAGTCCATCAGTTCCGAGGATGAGAAACTCTGAGCTCTCGGAGACTGGGCCACAGAAAACGCTCGGCTCGGCGGTGATGTAACTCTTCAATTCTCGATCACCGAGAGCGCGACTGACTCCCAATACGCCTTGCACGCGCTCGCGAACGATTTCACCACCCCGACGTTCGACTGCTTCGCGTTCTTTCGCACAATCCGGCCTGTGGTCATGGGTCAACGCCACAGCCTCGCCACCCTGGCAAATAACCGCTCGGCAGTCCCCGACGTTGGCCACCCAAATCCTGCCTTTGCTCAGGTACGCTGTCGTGGCGGTCGCCCCTCCCTGTAGATCCCCCAACGATAGAAACTCTTGATCGGTCGCCAAGAAACCCTCGATCATCGCAGCCTTGACCTGTTCCGTAAACTCGTCAAGGTCCAAACTTGACTCGACGCGATTGATCTCCCTGAGGATGTTGTCGTGCAGATTATCTGCGGCATAGTCCGCAGCCTCCCGACCTCCGTGCCCATCGAACACAGAGAATATCCCCCGAGTCGGATCCCCATCGAGGCCTGGCGCAGCTTGATACGCATCCTCGCATGAGAACCGCCGCTTTCCTCGCTTGGAGCTGAGAGCAAACGTGCGACCCTGGACGACTGTGACCTCCTCGGCTAAGCTTGCGTCCTCGAGCTCTCGTTCGGTTGCGAGTTGCATCTGCATTCCACTAACGTGCGTGCGCATATCTGTGAATTCGTGATGCGGAACGTGATCATGGGAGGGATGAGTCAGTTCAGGGACGAGCGACTCGTTGAAGATGCTGTCACGTCGTCGGATGTTTGACTCACCGTTCGAGATGCTCAAAGCCGGCGGACGCTTCCTTTTCTTGAATACCTTCGGCGAGCTTTTCGCTAGTGTGTTTCTGGAAGCGGGTGATCCGACTGCGACGGTACCTTGACCGCTAACCTCGGCTGGAACCCGAACACTTGGTGAGCAGCCTTCATCGATGACGCTGACGTTCGAAGGACCGTGACACGCCAAGGGTGACCCAGCGTTCCACGCGCTACCGAAGCGCTTCATCGAGCCTCGTCGTTCCATCGCGTTCGTTTGACGTGATCGCCGAGATCACCGTCAGTCTCACCGTCAGAAAGCTGAGAGGAGAGCACCCGAGGCGCCTCTCCGGAAAGAGCACGCGACGAAAAAGTCCACGCTCGCTCGGGCCGTTTTCCGACGATCCGCCAGCGCAGTGGGGAGGAGCCGCTACCTCAGTCCGTATCAAAACAAGCTCGACGACGCTCGCCCGTGCGATGAACGTAATGCTCGTCGCTAGTTTCCGATATACTTGCAGAAAGTGCCCCGCCCTTGGCTTCACGACGTGTGTGAGGTCCGAGAGTGAAGACGCGCATTTTGTGTTGACCAACCGTGGTCAAAACCGAGCGCCTGGGCTTGCACACTGTCCAGTCATGAATCATCACTAAAAACCTATTAACCTCATAGTGCGTACACGTATTCAGTTAGCTCAAGGTATAATTTATCGAGACTAACCGGTAACTGTTTTGCAAGCTTCCTCTTCACCCCGGCCCGCACCACCACGTCATTCCCCGGAGCTCGAGCGATGTCTCTTCGCGTGTTTTCCGCGCCAGCGTCTCAGTCGTCGGGGGTGCGTCACGCCCGCATGGTGCAGTCCCCTCGCATGTGCGCCGGGCTCACATGCGGTAGCATTGGTTCCAGGGCTGCGGGTCGCTCGTCGGGCCGCGCAGCGTTCGTTGCCAAAAAAACGCACGCGCTCAATGCGACCTCCGCGGCGCCTCTCCGCGTGACTTGCATGGCCAACCAGAGGCGCGTGGCGAAGGTGCAGCAGCAGATGCGCAGAGAGATCTCTAACATGATGCAGACTGACAAGGTGAGCCCTCCACATGGCTGGTGCCGGCGTCTATTTAGACGGTGGCATGCGTCGTCCCAAACAAACCCTAAAACCTATGCGCTCGAGCCGCATCGACCCGAGCCTAACCGAACGAAACCATCCCTCTGACTCACAGAAATTACGCGATATGGTGTACCCGGAGGAGCGGATGGGCGTGGATAACGTCATGTCCTGCATGGTGACCGTGGCTGACGTTGAGGTCTCCGGCGACCTCCAGGTGGTGAAGGTGTTTGTTTCCATCCTCGGCGACGAGCGCGGGAAGAAGAACGCCATCAACGGATTGAAGAAGATGGAGGGGTACGTGCGTCGCAACATTGGGAAGAGGGTGTCGCTACGGCTCACCCCCGACATCAGGTTCGTGTACGATGACTCGTTCGAGCGCGGTCAGAGGGTGTCCTCGCTCCTCGACGAGCTTCGAGTGGAAAGGGAGGTGAGGGAAGCGGGCGGCGGTAGATACACCCAGTCAGAGCTTCTCGCCGTAGAGGACACCATCACCAACCCTTACGGCGATGACGAGGATAGCGATTTGATCGAGGAACTCGATGAGCTCGTCGGGGAAGAGGGCGAAAAGGATGAGGACGACGACGAGGACATTGACATCGAGGCGGTCTGGGACGAACTGCAGAAGAATGCAGACTGAATTTTAGTGTGCTGGGTTGGCCGTCGCGCCGCGATTGTACCGTAGCAAACGAATTCGAATCTTCATTATAGTTACTTGTGTCGTGGCGCGTTCTGTCGGCTCAGCTCACGATCCCCGGCGCGGGCGTGTTTGTCGTAAACTCAAACCGGTACAAAAAGGTCCAAAAAGTAACATGAAATGATGACGTGCCGTCGTTTCGGAGCTCCGTGCGAGTTTTTCTCCCTTTTCCTTTCACCGTCGTCTCCACTGTCGACACGCGCGACCCCAGCCCAACAACCTTGGTAGCTGTCTTTGGGAGGTCAATTCTCAGCACAATGTCTACCGCCATGCCGCAGGCTGCGAGGGCCACGCTCACGCTTCGCCCCCGTGTGACTCAACAGTCTCGCACAATTCGCTCCTCAGGTCGTTACGCTCGCCGTCAGGTCTCGTGCGCGGCGTCGCCGACTGAGGCGATTAAAGACAAGCGAATTCCTGTCACCATTCTTACTGGGTTCTTGGGGTGAGTACGACAAGCGCCCGCGGTGCAATCACTTGGCCATAGCCCCGGCAATGCTCGGAGCCCCCGTCAAAAAAACCCTAGGAAAAACCAAACCAACTACCCGAGAGACGCATCTGACCTCGTTCCGCTTTGCTCCCGTCTGCAGATCCGGCAAGACGACGCTCCTGAACCGTATTCTCGCGGGCGACCACGGAAAGCGCATCGTGGTCATCGAGAACGAGTTTGGCGAGATTGACATCGACAGCGAGCTCGTCGCGTTCCAGGAGAATGGGGAGGAGGACATCATGCTCCTCAACAACGGATGCCTCTGCTGCTCTGTTCGCGGCGACCTGGTGGACATGCTCGGCCGCCTCGTGACCGAGAAGAAGGGCGAGTTCGACCACATCCTGATCGAGACCACCGGTCTTGCGAACCCGGCTCCCATCATCCAGACCTTTTACCTGGAGCCCGACCTGCTGGACACGCTTCGCCTCGACGGCGTCGTCACCCTCGTGGACGCGAAGCACGCCATGATGCACCTCGACGAGGAGAAACCCGAGGGCGTGGTGAACGAGGCGCTCGAGCAGGTGGCGTTCGCCGACCGTCTCGTCCTGAACAAGACCGACCTCGTTAACCAGTCCGAGCTCCTCAGCATCGAGAACCGCGTGCGCACCATCAACA
>Ga0302114_10000443_pt1 | contig 29038 bp, 50 predicted proteins | sample AG5_Surface_MG_FD_203107 | JGI IMG/M metagenome (GOLD analysis project Ga0302114, IMG submission 203107) | Marine microbial communities from Western Arctic Ocean, Canada - AG5_Surface | ecosystem: Environmental > Aquatic > Marine > Oceanic | place: Canada: Western Arctic Ocean | collected...
ACGACCCGTCCAGTAAGTCTTCTAGAGCGAGTCGAGTGCTGCGAAAGATCTCCGTTTCTGTCGATGCGCCTGCAGCCTGTCCAAACGTATTCAAGAAGGTTTGCACAGGGTCTTTCAGGATGACCATGCTGACGACCAACACCAAAAGTGAATCGGTGATCGGACTGAGGGCTGACAAAGGGGTTCCCTTCAGGAGCGGAAGAACACAAACAACGCTTCTTGACCGTCGTAGCCGTAGGGATAGGCAGGGTCGGGAGGACGCACCAGATTGCGACTGATCCTCGAAGCGACGAGACCTGAACCCACCATCACCGCGGAATAAAGAGCATCGAGGAAAGAGGACATTCGACCCTGAAAACACATGAACACAAATGCCAGCAACCGCCGTTCAATTTGTTGTGCCTTAAGCGGTGCAAGCGACATGGGCGACCTGGCTCTCTTCGATGGTTCGCTGAAGATCCGCCAAGGCTCTGTCGCGATAGGCGCCGTAACGGGCGCGCTTATCTCTAATGCGCTCCTGAAGCTCAGGAATTAAGCCGAAATTGGGAGGCATCGGTTGGAATTTGCCCGATGGGGCCTCACTGATGAAATGGGTGAGTGCTCCGATCATCGTGGTGTGCGGCAACTGAATCGGGTCTTGACCCTGAACCAACCGTGCTGCATTTGTGCCAGCCAACCAGCCTCCTGCAACAGCGGCTGCATATCCCTCAGTGCCTGTGATTTGGCCAGCGGCGAGCAGATGAAGGCGGCGGCGGAACTGGAGAGTTGGCTCCAAAAGTTCTGGTGCCTCCAAAAAGGTGTAGCGATGCATCACACCAAAACGAGCGAAATCGGCCTGCTCTAAGCCTGGGATCAAACGCAGCACCCGCTTCTGGTCCCCCACTTGAGATTGGTCTGGAAACCCACGAGATTCCAGAGTCGGCCGTCTTTATCTTCCTTTCGCAATTGCACAACGGCATAGGCCCGTTTTGCGCGGCGCACATCACGGTCAATCACATCTCCCCAACGCGGATCCCATAAACCGATGGGCTTAAGAGGTCCATAACGCATCGTTTCCTCTCCACGTCGGGCCAACTCTTCAATAGGCAAGCAGCCTTCAAAGAACGTGGCGCTGTTCTGGTCAAAGTCCTTCAATTCGGCTTGTTCGGCCTCCAGCAGGGCCGTGCGAAACACCAGAAACTGGTCCCGATTCATTGGGCAATTGATGTAGTCGGCATCGCCCTTGTCGTAGCGACTGGCCCGAAAAGCCTTGGTCATATCGATACTTTCACACTCAACGATCGGGCTCGCCGCGTCGAAGAAATGGCAATCGTCTCTACCGGTAAAAGTACGTAGGTCATCGGCCAACGCTTCACTGGTCAAAGGTCCTGTGGCCAGCAAAGTGATCTGATCAGGATCAGGCAGCTTTAGCTGCTCTTCTCGACGAATCGTCACCAAGGGGTGATCGTCCAAAAGGGATGTAAGAGCTGCGCTGTAACGGCCACGATCAACAGCAAGAGCTCCCCCGGCTGGAACAGAGTGATGATCAGCCGTTTGGATCACAAGTGATCCAAGACGCCTTAACTCTTCCTGCAACAAGCCAGCTGCACGGTCGCTGCTGAGGGCTCCGAAGCTGTTGCTTCAAACAAGTTCGGCGAACTCAGAGCTGTGATGAGCAGGCGATCGCTTGATAGGGCGCATTTCCCAGAGAGTGATGGGAACGCCAGCATTAGCGACCTGCCAGGCAGCTTCTGTACCGGCAAGGCCGGCACCAATCACAACAAACGAAGACTGTTCGCTCAAGGACGACGGAATTGAGAACTCAGCTCAACCCTGTCGATCACCATCAAGCACGGCTTCGTTTGATCATCAGCTGAAGCTGCCCAACAGCAGCACGACCAACGTTGAACCCAGCCCAGGCAAGTGCCAGAAGGATCGGAGAAGCCACGAGCACGAGCCGAAGGTCCATGAGTTCATTCACAAAATCCTTTTGAGCTTAAGGACAGTCGGGAGAAGCCGGGATCAACAGTGGGCAGTCCGTTTGGTTTTGCAGCAATTGAGACCACTGCCGAGCCAGCTCGGAGTAGTGATCTGCGTGATGCCACTGATCCTTGATTTCTTCCTGACTCAGCTCACGTTTCACCTTGGCCGGCACACCCGCCACAAGCGTTTGGGCTGGGACATCCTTCGTGACCACAGACCCAGCGGCAACGAGAGCCCCTCTCCCAACTGTGACGCCATTGAGCACAACGGCACCGATGCCAATCAGACAACCAGCCTCAAGCAAAGCGCCATGAACTACAGCGCGATGTCCAATCGTTACGTGTTCACCAATGTGAACGGGAAAACCTGGATCGCCGTGCAAAACAACTCCTTCCTGAACGTTGCTGCAAGCACCGATATAAATGGGTGCCATATCGCCACGAGCAACGGCAGTTGGCCAAATGCTGGCTCCTGAGCTCACAGTCACATCGGCCATCAGCACAGCTCCAGGTGCAATAAAGGCATCCGAAGCAATGCAGGGATGGGGCCAAAGGTTGTTCATTCCTAACTCGATGATCAGTACAGGGAGGAAATATCTTGCGGGAGGATCGTTGAGTGATAACCTCCATGAGTGCCTAATTGGCATGCCCATGCGGCGGGTCGCTAGCTCAGCGGTAGAGCACTCGGCTTTTAACCGATTGGTCCTGAGTTCGAATCTCAGGCGACCCATTTGTTCAAAGCTACACCTCTTTCCATTCTTTCTTAATGGTTTCAGGCAAAGGCACCTTGGATCGGGAAAATTATGAAATGCGTCGCGATAGTTGATGATGATCCACGATTACGAGAATTAATCCGTGATGAATTAATTGACGAGGGAGTGGAGCCTGTTGTTTGTTCAGACGGCGAAACTTTGCTGGAGCTGTTAGATCAACGCAAAGTAGATTTAATTTTGTTGGATTTAATGATGCCAAATATGGATGGCATGACATGCCTAAAACGGCTGAGTGAACGCTCCAATCTTGTTCCAGTCTTGGTCGTTACTGCCTTCAATGAAGACCATAAACGGAGCGAAGCAAAGGCTCTCGGTGCTAGCGACTTTATTCTCAAACCTGACTTATTCGATCTCCTACCTGAATTACTTGAGCGTTATCTGTAAGCAGAATTCGTAATTCCAGTGGATGACTTTGGGGATGGAAATCGTAATGTCACGACAAGACCCTGATGATCTGAGCCAGTGAGTGATTGAGGAGATGAGCAACACGCTGAGCCTCCCATTCCTTCCATCAGGCTTTTCACCAAAGGGAGCCCAAGTCCTCCTCCATCAGCCATATCGGCATTTCGGTGTTCTTCAATACGGGTAAATCGGTCAAACACTGCAACACATTGCTCATCATTTTGAATACCAGGCCCATCGTCAATGAATTGCAGCTCTACATGTGATTCTGCTCGAATCAGTCGGATCTGAATTAACAGCTTGGAACGACAAAAACGACGACTATTGTCAAGAAGATTATCAAGGATCAAATGAAAAGCCTCCTGATCAATTTGAACTTGATAGTCATCAGCTTCATTGGCAACATCTACTTGAAGACAGTCTCTCGAATCAGAATTGAGATTGGTAGTCCATTGATCAATAAAAGTTCTCATATCATCGATTCGCAACCTCCAACGGCGGTAATCGGCATCTAATTCAGAAAGCAATAAAAGATTATCAACAAGATTTGCCATCCTTTGGGTTTCCGCAGTGGCATCAGACAAGGATAGGCGAATATTATCAGAGAACTGTTCTTTACGCTTAAGTCTATGCAGATTTCCAGTAATAATTGCTAGTGGTGTTCTTAATTCATGAGCAAGATTATCAATAAATTGGCGTTGCCTTGCCAAGGCTTTCTCCAATGGATCAAGATCACGAAATATCAGCAAAACAAAGCTCTGATTCATCTGAATAATCAGACGCCAACTCACCGATCGCTTAATCAATTGCGTGTTTTCAGGAGCCGATAGAGCTTGGATGAGATAGGAATTACGACCTTCAGCACATAGGGCTTTTTGTAGAGGGTGACTGGGCTCTTCATCCCCCAAGGGGCTCCGATCGAGATGATGAAACTGCAGCAAAGTTGAAAGAGGCCTGCCAACCATCTGCAATGTGATTCCTCCTCCCCAAAGATCTGCGGCTTGCTGGTTTGCCCAACACACTGCAGAAGATTCGTCAACGATCAACATCGCTTCACCAGTCGAATCGAATGCAACTCGCAGCAATCCGAGCGACTGACTCATCTGCTGTATAAGCGATCTGGACTCTGCTGACCCTGAAAAGCTGTCTTCAGCAAGCATGGGGGCCCTCCAAGGGCCTCAGCGTTGCCGCAAAGCTCCATCCACCAGCATCGCTACGTTCAGCAACGATGAAATGTTCACTTCGAATCTCAGCTCCGTCACTACAAATCGTCGCCAATTCGAGGGGGTGGTTCACAAGCTTTGAGGTCTCTGTAAGTTTGAAGCGAGAGAAGCCTGCGTGATGGAGATCGCGGAACGATGCAGGCAGGATCATCCCAATGGTTTGTCCCACTAAGCGGTCGTCCCAGCCATAAATCAGGCGAAAGCGGTCATTGAACTCAACTACCTGGCCCTGGGCATCCGTTCGAACAAAAGGGAGATTGTGTTGCTGCCTTAACGCATCAACCGCGCCAGGAGTCCAGGGATTTGACATGCCCGGAAAAGCATTTTTGTCAGCTTAGACACGCATCAATGGGATCACGAGAACTCATTCCTTTAAGGTGGAAGAGCTTCGGGGTGTAGCGCAGTTTGGTAGCGCGCCTGCTTTGGGAGCAGGATGTCGCAGGTTCGAATCCTGTCACCCCGATTGCAAAACAAGTCAGTCCAGCACTGACATCTCAGCCGCCTCCAAAGGGCGGCTTTTTTATTGCTTTTCTAGCTGTGTGCGAAAGCGGTGCGAAAAACCCTCTAGCTAGTGCCTGCCTTTCGCACGACTTTTAGGGCATCCGTTGACAGATCCGAACCGGTCCTTAAAGATTGATGGAGCAAAGTCAAAGCCCCGTAGCTTCGACTCCCGCCCGATAAACGGCAATCTCCTGCCGCGGGTTAGTAGAAACCACCATCGTGCGGATTGTCGATGTGTGACCCAGGAGAAGGGGCAAAGCACCGCTTGATCGGGGAGCGTTGACCACGTCCGATGACTACAAGTCACATCGGGGTAATGGCATCAACTAGCGAGGAGGCGAACAGGGCCTCGCTGGATTTGTGGCTTAGCCCTGTCCATGAATACTTCGCACGAATGGGTGCATGAGCTTGAAGCTGCAAAGCTTTTGGCTTTAAAGCAACCCACCCTCAGAAACATGCGCCGTGAGCGCAGGCTTGAAGCTGGAACGCATTGGGTTTATGCAACTGGATCCGTCGGTGGTCCTGTTGTTTATTGCATCCCTGCAATTAGGGAAATGCAGCGTCAACGCACCATCGAAGCAGTGCAAAAAGAAGACGAACGTCGAAAAGCAGAACTAAAGCGTCTCCAACAAAACATAGAGATCTATGACGAGAGAACCCTTGATCAACTGGTTGATGGGGGACAAGGGTGATGCCAAATCTCCGAAAGGATCACATCGAGTACCTGAAAAAAAGGGGAGTCGACGCAGAACTGCTTAAAGGCAATTATTTCAGCGATGGCAGCGATCTTTGCATTTGCTACCTGGACCCTGAGGGCAAGCCATATAAGGACAGCACAGGTTGTGATTACATCGTTCGGCGCTTATTCCCAACAGGCAAGCCCAAATTCAAAGCACCTCTCGCAAGCGGTTCACGCCCTTACCTGAGCCCATTGATGCCTGAGGGGTACCTCGAAAACATAAACATTCCACTGGTCAAAATAGAAGGTCCAGTAAAGGTTGATGCCTGTTATCAAGCGATACCAACAGGGTTCTGCTTTATAGGTCTGACAGGCACTTGGAACACCAGAGACAGCCGTGACGAAAATGGCAATTGGAATCGAGATAACCCCACGCGACTACTTCCAGAACTGAAGTCAATTCCAATGCGTGGCCGCAAGGTCATAATCCTTTTCGACTCCGACATTGAAGACAACATCAGCGTTGATGATGCCGCCACAGACATCGGTAATTGGACCCGTAAGCGTGGAGCAAGACCACACCGCTGTACCATCCCTAGCGAGCCAAACGGTGCCAAGAATGGCGCTGATGATTTCCTTGTAAGACATGGAGCAGAAGCTCTTCAGGAGCACTTAGATGCTGCCGAGGTCGAAGGATGGCCTTTTCCAGCACCTTTGCTTGATAGCAAGGGTGAATTAAAGCGTTCCTATTCGCCTTCAGAAGAGCAGCGTCTCTTCAGCCTCTGCGCTGATTTACAAGATCACCGGATTGTTGACGCTTTATGCCGCAAATTGTGTCGCCGCTTAGGCATGACACGCAGCGAAATGGTCAATCGTATTGAAGACGTGCGTGATGGTGTTTCAGAGCGAGGACTGTTTGGTGACATCAACGAACTAGATGCGCCTGACATCGATGGTCGTTGGATCTTCCCCGGCATCTTGCTAAAGGGCGAAGTCATCATCATTAGCGGTCTTAGCGGCACTGGCAAAACGCTGTTCACCTACGCAATGGGATCTGCTTCAAGACGTGGTGGATCTTTCTTAGGGATGGCTGCACCAAAGCTGCGTGTTTGTGTTTTGCAGCTTGAGGAAGGTGGCAGTTTCGGTCGACGAATGAAGGCGTTTGGTTTTACCAAAGAAGAGTGCGGTGTCGGCAAATCTTGGAACTTCATTCGGAGTTTCAACCCGCTCAAGGCATCTCACATGGAGATGCTTAAAAAGCAGGTTCTTCCTCATTACGACCTTTTCATCCTCGACAGCATTCGTGAAATGTCGTCAGGTTCAGGGCTGAACGAAGCCCTAGCGGAGTTCAGCCATCAGCTCATCAGACCGCTGGTGAAGGTCTTCCGTGGCACCGATAAGGCAATGGTGGTGATTGATCACAACGCCAAGGGCACTGATCAGATCGCTGGCGGTGATGACAAGCGTGCTGCGGTCTGGGGTGTGTTCAACATGCGTAAAGCCAGCGAGCACGCTGAAAACAACATCACCATCAGCAGCTCCTGTAGCAGAGCCAGCGTCATCTGTGTGTCGAGGGTGATTGGCTGAGGGCAACTGCTTAAAGCATTCCCCGCTGCAATAGAAACCCCGCTCGTGGCGGGGCTAAGTATTAACTAGTGCCTGGTATTGAAGGCTGGTATTTGGAGCTTATTATGGTTCATTGAAGCAATAAAAAATCCCTTTCAATGGATCCTGGAGGGATTACAGAGCTGGAGATAATGTCTTCCTGATGGCATCAGTGACACCTTTAGGAACAATCTGAGAAGGAGGATCTAAAAGGTCAGCTCCCTGTCTCAGAACACCAGCTGTGTATTTCCTGGCAACAGGACTTTGGAAAAGTAAGAACCCCAATATGACACCCACCAGTAATCTGACCATCAGTTCACATCCTCAACATTTGAAATGTACTCGAAGGGAGCGTTCTTGGCATGAGGAGCTTGGATCTCTTTTCCTTGACTTCCATGTCCTCAGGAAGTTCCCCCTTCAGTTCCTTTACTGTGAGGTAATGAGAAAACAATTACTACAAACAATTCACATTAAAGTAGTTCCAGTCAGAACAATATCTATTCTATTATTCCTTAGGTTCAACAAAAACCCCGCTCGTGGCGGGGCTAGTGAATATTCAGTCGGGAGATCGATAGCGACACACACGCCCCCTGCTTTTCCCTTGCGGGTGTTGTATAGCTTTCAGCCATAGGCTTCAGGCTTCCCGACATTATTAATTCACCTAACCTTGCAATAACCACTGCCCACACTGCTAGTTCCAGAAGGGCAGCTTCCGCGTTTGGGCACATACTGATTGTTGTCACGAGCCTTGCAATAGCCACCGCCCACACTGCTCGTTCCAGAAGGACAGCTTCCTTGTTTAGGCATCATTTGCCCTGCATTAGCGGTGGGTGCAAAAACAATCATTCCTCCAGATGTAATAACAGCAACGGCGGCGGCGGCAATTGACTTGAAGAGTTCCATTTGATTCATGTGATGTGCGGGAGTCTCGCCCTCGCTAAACATTATTGAAACGGCACCAGGAAATGGCACCATCGATCCGAGCTGTATTTAGCAGCAGCTGCATTCCCCAATCGAGTTAAGGGCTCACGCCCAGCTGCCAAGCCATCAGCCTGTCTCTCTCTGCTTCCACCAAAAGGGGCACCATCCAGTCAGACTCGACCTCACCAGCTACCTCCCTTCCAAGCTGTTCAATGCAAAGGGCTAGCCACGACTTGTAGCCATCAGCGTCATTAGCCCGTAGTGCCATCATAAGAAGTCACCATACTTATCTAGGCACTGGCTTATTGAGGACGTAGAACTTGCGGTTTAAATGCAGTAAACCACCACTCGTATTCGTGCATGTAAGCCCGATCTTTTCGGAGATGCAGGTAATTTCCCCGTCTTCAGGACGAACTCCAAAAGTTAACTTGCTTCCATATTGCAAAACAGGACCTGCACTACCAACCAATGTATCTGAACTCCCTATTGCTTCTGCAGGGCCATTACCTGGAATCATAAATCTATTACCATGAGAACCATTCTGATCACCTTGAATCCACTCCTTCCAGGCATGATTGGCAACATCGCATTCGACAGATAAGGGGATATTGGTCGAAAGGTCATGTCTCCGAACACACCAAATATTTTTAGATGGTGTAGTGAAAAATTCATAATCATTATCTGCAAAAGCAGGCATGCCTGACATACATATTGAAGCTGTAGCAAGTGCTGTGAATAGTTTCATTGGGTAGATCGTGACTTAGCTTGAGCATCTCCAGCCTTGAAGATAGATAATATGGCGGTTAGAAGCTATGCCCGCCCAGGTGGTGAGCTATCAGTTCGCTTATCCCAACCATACTAGGAGGTAACTGCTTAAAGCATTCCCCGCTGCAATAAAGCACCCCGCTCGTGGCGGGGGTGCAGATAAGCTACAACTTGCTATTAATTGGCACTTGTGTGTAATCTTGCAGTCTATTCGGCGCATCAAGGAGTGATCTACAGCTCTTATAATTTAGTTACCTAAATAAAAACAATCAGCGTTTCAAGGCTTCCTGCTCCTGGGCACAGTTCGGATTAAGTAGTCGATCACCTGATCGTAGTGATTTCACTTCTAATGCAGCAGCACGAAGATCAGCCCTGAAAACCGGGTCGCTGTGGAGCTGTGCCACCGTCGCTGAACCCATTACAAATCCTGCTTGGACATCACTTCTCCAATGAACATTGCAAACATTTCTGCTTTCACCGTAAGAAATGCCGCGAGCCAATATCTGGTCCTGCCTCTCAGGCGCTATCTCGCTGAGAATGAGAGCCCAAGCCCAACCAACCGATGTATGCCCAGAAGGGTATGACCCGTCTTCTCTCAGAGCGGTCTCAATTTCGGGAGTACAAATCGGTTTTCCATTCTGAGTGAAAGGCCGAGGTCGTTGATAGTGATTTTTGGCGCGATAGGTAGCTAGACCCGCATCAGTTAATGAACGCCTGAGGAGGATATAGAGCTTAGGTGTATCTTCCTGGGTGATCTGAATCCCCAAGGCACATGAATAGATGCCAGAGGCGGTAGGAAAATCAAGATCCGCATCACGTGTAGCTAGGTCCCAACGTGAACTACCTTGAAGTGGCAAATTTGCTTCGGCTAACGCAACATCAAGGGCGTAGGCAGCAGAATTTTTGTTCGGTGGAGCAGCTAAAAGCTTTAGAGAATCGGGTAGCGAGTCAGGCTTGAGATAGCCCTTCATATACCCCTTGAGTGAGCCTCCCTGGATTTCCTTTAAATCGGGGGGAGATCCAATCGCTGACTCGCAATCCGTGCCGGATTCAGCCATCGCTGGAAGTCCAACAGTTGCATTGACAGTGGCTAGAGAACAAGCGAAAAAGCTAATCCAAAAACGATGCATGCTAATTTAGTCAATTATCCTGTCTAAACCATATATCGCAATTCATCTTTATTGTTTAAGAAAACAATTTCTTATTTAGGGTGATGACTGGTGGCATTATTTTTATCCGATCAGCTGATCAAGGTCTTTGGCGCGTTGAGAAAGTTCCGATGTCCAGAGAAAGAGCAATCAGAACGACACAGACGAGTCCTAGCTAAACCAGCGTCATCTGTGTGTCGAGGGTGATTGGCTGAGGGCAACTGCTTAAAGCATTCCCCGCTGCAATAGAAACCCCGCCCGTGCAGGGCTAGTGAATATTCAGTCGGGAGATTGATAGCGACACCAACGCCCCCTGCTTTTTCCTTGCGGGTGTTTTAGCAATATAAGCCCCACTCGTTGAAGCCTGCAGGCTTCCCGACAAGTTTTCAATCAGTTGACTGATTGGATGAAATCCTCTTCGCCGAAAACAAGAGATTTCAAGCCAAAGACTCTGACAGAAAATGTTCCAAATAAGAATGCGCTCGATTATCAGCCAATTCGTCATACAACAGTGCTTGCGGCTCTTCACCGCTAAGGATCTCAAGATTGTCTTCTTTCTTGAGACTAAATGCATGCTTTTTCCCTCCTAATAAGATCATTTGGTAGTCACAATTGGCACCATCTAATTCTCTTATCAAGCTGATATTAGATTCCATTGGATTGAAAATATCCTTGGTTCCGTGAATCAAAAGCAAGTTCGCACCATTTACATTTGGGGAAATCATTGGGGATGGCTTAAGTTCCCACGGCAAGGCGACTCCCCAAATTGAAGCAACAGCTCTAAGTCCATTGATACGACGTGCCATATCAAGAGCAAAGAGACCACCACTTGAGAAGCCAACCACGGCAGAGCGACCTGCATCAACACCGTCTAGAGAACAAGCTTGCTCCAGGGCCGCTTGTGTTCTTGCCAGAGTATATTCTCGATCGTCGAATAAGGGAATAATCATTTTTGCCGCATCTTCGCTTGATCTTGGCATCGCATTCTCCCCATATATATCGACGCAATAACCTATGTATCCCAGATTGCTTAGCCATCTCGCTTCCTCTAGTGCATAAGAAGTAGCTCCGTGATAATCAGGAATCACCAATACGACAGGAGTAGTCTGATCTCTGATTTTCGGATAAATAAAACTGTCTTGGTAACTAGTTCCATTGTGCATATAAGCAATTTTACTGAAATTTATTTAATGCCCTCGAATTATCTAAAACTCTACCCTACTACCCTAGTTTATTTAATCGAGCCATTTATTCGCAGCAACACCGAAGCTGGCTGCTGCAATCGGTATCAGCATCAAAAGGCACACGTGATTTTGAATCAGGCCACCTCTCAACCCTTATCGGTCTTCTCCTGCGTCAAGATCCATTGCTTTGAGCGTGAGGCTTATACGGTCTTTTTCCTCAAGTGCTTTATTTGGTCCTCTTGTCGCTCCATCAACGGCAATCTTGCCTCCGCTCTTGAACACCAGCTCTTTGCACATGTCATCAAACACATCTGCTGCTTCTGGATGCCGCTTGAAATAGTCTGCAAGCCATAAGTTGACCTCGTCTGGCAACTCGACATCACCAATCAGTTTCTTATCAAGCACGGCTCTGGCAAACGAGACTGATGGCTCCTCTTCTGGCGTCTCAGCCTCAGCGATCACCCTTACCTTCAGAGCAAAGGTCTTCTCAACCTCCCAGAAGTCAACACCTGGGTAAGCATCTTCCAAAAATGAGGCCTTGAGTTCCATCGATCTATTTTCAGCTCTTAGTCGGCTTTTTAGTGGTGGATAGATAGACACAGGTCTTACCAAACAAGACCGATGCACCAACACAACATGCCCAGTTCGTTTTGGAGCATCTGGCTTGATCTGGATGAGCATCCCTTCTTGCCTGTTCAGCAGCCAGCCCTCACCGTTGGACTTCTCCTTGTATCGGGCGTAATCAGGCTGTTGCTGCCACATCAGAGCAGTTTGGCGAGAGTACCCATTGGATTGAGACCCATTCACTCGAAAGGATGAGTCAAAGCATAAAAAAAGAAGGCGACTAAGCCTTCTTTGGGGGGTGTGAGGAGCCAAACCTTGTAGGGAGTTGACCAAAACCATGATGATGAGGTCACTGCAGATCAGTCAACCAACTGATACGTAGGGTCTTGCTAAGCAGGATTTCTGAGCCATTATTCATTCGTGAGGAGGGCTTCTTCACGGAGTGGAAACTAGGCAACACGCCCAACGAGAAGCCGAGAAACCCTGCCTTCGGCGGGGTTTTCTTTTGTCTACTGCTGTATTCAGTTTCAGCTTTGCTGGTAGCTGGCTGAATGGTTGTTTTGACGAGCGCTGACCCTGAATAGCCTTAAACAGAGTCTTATCCGCCGCATGATTCACGCTGAACGCGTTGCCCTTCAAGGTGTCTTTGAGCTGGATTGTGCAGAGGAGGTTTATCTAGCTGTGATGGACAGCAAAAAACCCGAAGCCGTAGCCGCGGGGATGCGATTGCTGCTTACTCACATGCACTCTTGGAGCCATCAGATGTTGGCTGCCATGGCTGTTGACCGTATGGATGCTGAAGCTGCCGTGGAGGTCAGTTCTGCCTATCAATAACCGCCTGGCTCACGGGCTGGTATCTCCCTGCACTACCTGCAGGCTGTATTGCCCGTTCTTGGTGAATGACAAGAATGTCAGTGGAATGCTGTTGATGCGGATGTACTTAACGCCCTCATCCTTCGCCAGGAAGGTGAAAACCCGATCCTTTGAATTCACGGTGACGTTGCCGCCGCTCTGGCGGAAATCACAGTCGAACGTCCGGGTGGTGTTTGTGGGCTGGTACTTGTGAAAAGTGCATTTCGATGGAACGATCTCGGCCATCGCGGGAGCGACCAAAGAAGCGAGTGCGAGCGCTGCTGCGGTGAGTGTGGTGCGGATCATTGGCGTAATCGTTGGCTGATTGTAATTGCTGCTGCGGGATTGATATTGAAGAGAAGGTGGAGTTGAAGGGCAAGTGCTTAAGGTCCGCTACTGATGCCGAGCAGTAACTAGGACATATCAATTAGGCGAGAATCTTGAAGACGCCCTGGCTGTTCCTATAGTTATTCATCGAAGGTGCTTCCGCTGATGACCAAAAGTTTTTTTACTCGTATTGCACTGGCCTCATCCTTCGCTCTCTTAGCGTCAGGTTGTGCAGGGCAAGGGAATCATGAGTACAGGGATGCCAGCAAGTTAATTGGTAAATGGAGTGGTCAACAAAATGGGTTTGAAATGGGGAAGCCTGTTACCAATGATAAGGATGTTAAATTTGAGATCACTGAAGCAAAAGGCAATGCCTTTACTGGCTAAAAAAAGGGTTCTTGGCTTCCAGATGGTCAAAAGGAATTGATCAATGGTGTGATCGGAGAAGAGGGCTCGATCTATATCTCTGATGAGGATGGATACACAGTTGGGAAAATCAAGCCTAACGGTAATATTTGGTTTGTCTATCTTAGGGCCGGCAAAGATGATAGTTCTGCCAAATATTCACTTGTCAAAAAAATAGACTGAAGAACTGGTGGGTTCAAATCCTGGGTTCCGAAGGCAGAGCCCGGCTGATTAGTAGGAAAGCGCCGGTGCCGATTGCGAGTGCTGCGGTTGTGAGTGTGGCGCGAATCATTGTTTGCTTAACGGTGGTGTTTGCAGTTATGGGATCTTGGGCTTCTCCCAGCGGTTGGGTCTGGATTGCCGTTAACGATGACATCACCGCTTTGCTCCCATTCCCAGCGGTTGCGTCTTGCGTAAGTACACATCTCACAAGTGCATGGATCCTCCCAGGGGTCTTGGTGAACCGTCCAAGACCAAAGCTCCACCAGTTGTTGATCAGTTGGAATCTCGGCAGCTTGGGCGGTGTACGGCATTCAATAACCACCAAGCTCACGAAGTGGTTTTGCCCAAAACACGTTCAGGGTGTACTGGCCTTTGCGGCTAAAGGAGATTCCTACTTCTTTAGTGTCTCGCTGATAAGTCTTGCCCTGCTCGGCTGCTGGAAACGCGAATTTGTAGTAGTCGAAATTGTCGATATAAACGTTGCCGCTGTACTGGCTGAAGGTGCAAGGGCCTTGGATGGATCCTTTGCTGGTGTCATCCCAAGCCAGGGTGCAATAAGCCTTTGTCGAATCAGCCATGGCTGGAGCGGCCAGAGATCCAAGAGCGAGTGCTGCTGCGGTGAGTGTTGTGCGGATCATTGGCGTACTCGTTTGATGATTAGAAAAGCGCCGGTGCCCACAGCGACGGCGGTGCTAGCAGCACCGAGAGGAACAAGGGCAAAGGGTTCGCGCAGGATGCCGTCCTTGTCGACATAACTAGGGCTGGCCTCCCAGCCGATCCATGCGGCGACGGCAAATCCAGCGGCGAATGCGCAGATAGTTTTGATCATGGGTGGTGTGTTGATGGATGGCGGCTTCCGATTGATCCCTTAGGCGCCGCGGCTCCTAATCACTCGCTCCGCGCGGAGGGTGGCTCCCTTTTTCATCGAGAGCGGCTCAGGGTGGTTATTTAGACAAGACTGTTGTTGGCATTCCCTTGCTGCCCGCATAGAAAACCACCAGGTCAACATCGTCGGGACCAACTGCTTTTCCCGCATGAACTGTATTTACAACTTCGATCAGAGCTTCACCCGCTTCAAACGACTTCGTCATCCCGTCTTTCGCATAAAGCTCTAAACGGCCTTTAAGGATCACTGCCGAATTAATAACGGGGTGGGAGTGCCATGGCAGGGTCACGCCCGAGGGAATCTTAATTCTCAAGACTTTAATTTCAGCCTGCCCGGCTGGGTAATTGGGGAGTGCTTCTCCATTCCATCCTTTTGTTGAGTTAACTAGCTCTGTAATGGTGACACCTAGTTCTTCTGCACCATGACCGTCGTGAGCGCGAATCTCTCTTGCGTTTAAAGGTATCGCCAAGAGCATGACAAGAGTTAACGCAACTCGCTTCATGGGTTATCCAAATAACCCACTCATTATGACAATGCAAGGCTGATTTTGGCAGAAGTAATGCCGGTAGGGGACTCGTCTTTCGTTCGACCCTCTGTGTATCGACCATTTGCAACGAGAGCAGTTGGTATATCCGTCAGAATCCACTATGAGCGTTGGTTTTGTGGTGACTGTTCTCCACTGGCAGTCACCAAGATCCACCTCTCACAATGAATCAAGGTCCGCGGATGTTGCCTGGACACTTCGCTAGCGCTTCGGATGCGGTTGCCCGACGCAACTAGATGTTAATCATCTCTCGCCGATTAGGTCATTCCAGCAAACTTCAGATTCACGAGTTGCCTGATCAACTTGGCGGATCGCTTGTTGATAACGAGTAGAGACCTGATCGCTATAACCGTCTGAATAGTCTCGTTCGCGTATTTGTCCGGCCTTATGGCGTCTTTTGTGGCCCATGAAATCAATCACTCATAGGGAGAGTGTAGGAAAAGATCTATTTAGACTGGAGGCAAATGAATACCCCTTCCAGAAATGGACAATCTCACGCCTGCGAATAAAGCAGCCTTGATGCAACGCTTTGCCGCAGTTTTTCCAGGCATAGCGTTCCCTAAACAGGTGTCAGATATGCCGCTTGATGCTCAATTGAAATGGGCTGAGGTTGATCCGTTCGATGCGATCACTTGAATTCAAGGCTGGCACCAGTCACCCAGATCAAGCCAGTGATCACTCCCACTCCCCCGATTCATTGGGTTATGCGTGTCTGGCGTTGAGACACGGTCTTCTTCCTTGGAGCATTGGCCGCGGCTCCCGCGTCTACTAAGCGCCGCAAGAAATCGCCCAAGGCTGAGGCGGAAGATGATTTATTGGCTAACGGCAGATGTAGCGGCTTGCGCGAGCAAATCGCCTGCAAGATCCTCCAAGGGATAAGGGATAAGCAACCCATTGGATCAATTAGTGCTGGCAATCTCACCGGAGTGGAAGCTGATCTGTCTAAGCTTCAGGAATTGCGCGACAGCGGTACCATCAGCGAAGATGAGTTTCAACAGCTACGCAAAAAGACGTTGGGATTGTGACTACAAAATAAAAAGATATTGCATGTCCCATTACTCCCCACCCATTAGGGCAGGGGGTTGAGGTTTAAGCAGCTGCTTTAAAGAGCATCCTCGACGTGCTTATAGCAGTTAGGTGAGACTGTCTTAAGTCCATCTAGCGCATATTCAATTGCTTCATTGCTAGATGTTTTGCGGTAAATCCCTAGGTTTCCACTGAGTAAAATAAGCATATCAGGTTCTGTAATTTGATCCACCTCTCGAAGAGCACACACAGTATTCAATACTCCAGTCAACCGACCTGACATAAAAGCTTCATTCTTCGTAAGTGATTCAAGCCTTTGAAACATTGGCTCTGATTCGGCTTGAGCAATGCAGGGGAACAGGAAGAGCCCAGCAATTAGAAACGCAATACATTTGTAAATCATGATGTATCTTACAAGAGAACTAAGAAACCCCCCAGGTCACTGAGTGATATTCACCTCTATTTGTGAGGGCTGCTGAGTATCTAGCTGAAACCCTTATTTAGCGATCTCGTTTTATCTAATTTCCGCTAAATCGTGCCAGGTATTTAATGGCATTTAGGCGTGATTAGGCAGTGATTTAAGAAATAAAAAGCCCCTGCAATTGCAAGGGCTTAGGGGACTTATGATTTCACCGACGGGGTTCGGGCTCAAACAACCAAGTTTTACATTCACCTACTCATCGTGCACCCTCACATCTCGGTTGCTTGGTGTTGATGTTAAGGAATTAATTACAGGTAGTTGTTGAACATCTTTACGTTTCGCTGCTGTAGCTGCACCACCAAAGCGAACTTTAAGGTCTGCAGAAACTCTGGTGTCAAATGCTTCGTCATAGGAGATGTTTAATCCTGCTGTAACTCCACTTGTCATTTCATAAGCCAAGCGTCCACGTACACCAGAACCATCAACTTCTTCTTGATCGCGGTGTTGGTAGTAATAACCAGCTGATGCTTTCAACACTGGAGTGATGAAATAACCAGCATCCAATCCATAGGTGTTCAACGCACCAGAGTCATAGACACTGTTGAGTCTCTGCTCGACATCACCGACAGGGATCAGTCCATAGCCGTTCAATGTCCAGCTATTAGAAACCGCTTCTGCATTCAGTGCGATCTGCTGGAAGCCGACAGTCTTCTTGTTTTTAACGTTGACGCCGGTATCGGCATCACCTGATTTCAATGAACGGCTGTCATAACCACCATTCAGACCAAACATCCAGCTGCGGTCACTATTCAGCCAGCGATAACCAACACGGGTTGATGTGGACACAGTTCCACCAGCGACATCGGTGTTGATGATGCTGCTGTAGCCCTCGCGATCAGCGAAATTGGCGTTGACCAGGGCATCAAGGAACCAAACACTGTTCTCACCAACAGACAGTGGAAGGAACCCGCCAATACCAGCTTGGTTTGGTGTTCCTGCACCCTGCAGTGCACCTTGAAAGCCAATGGTGGGTTGACCACATCAGCGAGACTGATGCTCATCACACCAAGCTCTTCAGCACTGCCGTCCTCTTGAGCAATGGCAGGTAGGGAAGCAATAGAGATGGCAGAAGCCAAAAGCGCCAGGGAGAGACGACGCAGCATTGGGGCGTTAATTAGATGCAATAACGATGCCTTGCTTGTGCTGGTAATGCCAGCTGCAGTGGGCAGTATCAGCTTTGTTATGTATAAATAAATACTTAAAAACCCCGCTCGTGGCGGGGCTAGTTAATATTCAGTCGGGAGATCGATAGCGACAATGCTGTGATCTTTGATTTTCTTCCGCAAAAGACTTGATTGCGCCTGGATCGAATGATTAGCTATATTTGACTAACTAAAATTAAATTGCAATAAAGTCATGAAAGATAAAGGCATACGTTTTTGGCGTATGTGGGTCAACGATCAAGGAAAAAGTTGTCAGACCCTTCATTCGCTCGCGGGTCATAAGCAATCAGTATTTGCTGAGGGAGCGGCTCCACTTTTGAATGCATTGCACTACAGCGGTAGTGCCAAGTTAATCACGTTAATTCTGACGCCGGGATTTGTTGGTGAGTGGCATGAAAATCCAATGCCCCAATGGATCATTCCCCTGTGTGGACGCTGTAGTTTTGAAACTATGGATGGAGTGATCGTGGAGATGGGGCCTGGAGAGATCAGCTTTGGTGGTGATCAAGGAACTAATAACAGAAAAGGACATCGCTCTTGTGCAGTAGGAGAAACTCCTACTGAGCTTCTATTGATTCAAGTACTAGACCCCCCTCCTTGGAATCCTTGTTCTTGAAGGAAAGTCAGATCCTGCGTTAGTCGCATATTTTGTCTCTATCCTTCAACTTTCTCACTATCAGATTTAGAGCGACCCTCTCCCCATCCGAGTGATCTAGTCTGCTGACCTATCCCCCAAAAGGACTAGAGGCTCACACCCAGCTGCCACGCCATCAGTCTGTCTCTCTCCTCTTCCACCAATAAGGGCACCATCCAGTCCGACTCGACCTCAAACGAGGTCTTCTCGTCCATTCCATGGCGGTGGACGACATGGGGCACTTCAAGTCCAGCCGCACGGTTCTAGCCGATCGTTCGCAACTTCAGGCTGGTTTCGTCCTCGTCAAAGTCTGGGTCATTGCTGATCTCCATCTGTTGAGCGGCGTGGTCGAAGACCCTGTTGCCTTTGCATTTGCCCGGGTAGAAAGTTTGTTCGCCCCTTGGATCGATCAATCGATAGACGTAGTACTGGAGGGCTTCAGATGTCTCTTTTGAAAATTGGTTCATGGTATTTATTGACCGCAATCAGTTGATTGAGAGGAAATAGTTGCCTGTGGAGTGGTAGCCGCTTGGGCAGAAGCGTCCGTTTTTTACGAAGGAATCTCGGGCTCCATTTCATGGTTTGCAGTATCCAGAAGAGTTGCTGTAACCCGATGACGTTTGTGCAGTGGGATGGAATTATCAGGAACAACAATCTCCACGTTTTGATAAAGCTGTAGCCTTTGAAATCCTTGAAGTACGGCTGCTCCTGAACTGCGGTTACTTGAGCTGGTGTGAGGTGCGAAATCTTAGACACCTTGCCTATAATAAATCGGGATTTCCCAAGGTGTTCTAGTAATGCTGGTCGATCAATCGGTGCATCTTTAAGTGCAGCAGGCAGATCCTCAAGCGAGGCAATGGGTGCCGATAAGACGAACTGCTCTTGAAGATCCTTTGACACAACAGCTGGAGATACTCATCCACCTTTGAAGACTAAGCGTGGATGCCACCTCTTTAGTAAGGAGGAGTGGGGTCACCCTTGCTAATCTGTAAGCCAAGCAAGGAATAGACGATGGGGCTTTCGCTAGATAACAAGGTATCAATCATCTGTGATGCTGACGAAAGTGCTTGGCTTCCTGTGGGTATCGGTGATGAGCAAATTGCTTCTTACAGTTATGAGTGCTTGCCCCAAGAAAACTACCGAGTAGTTAGTAAGAAGAAAGTAGGGAACATTATTAATGAAGCAACCATTAGTCAAGACGGCATACTTATTCAGTTAGACAGCGGAGGGTTCGGTGTAATAGCGATAGACACCATCGCTTTACCGAAGAGCACCCGTGTAGTTGTACGTTCCGTCAGCCACTTACAGGGAGACGACTTCCATTTCGTTGAAGCGGTAAAGGCTTCTCAACTGGCGACCCACGACTGGTCTTGCGAGAACAAGGAAGCCAGCCAAGTCCTCGCGGAACCACCCCCTCCTGCTGATTGGGTAGAAGACAGCGATGCTTGGCATGAGAGCAAGCAATACAGGCAACACTTTGATGGCTTCACCAAGCACTTTGAAAGCATCTACAAGAACCTCGTGAAGGTGCTGTCGTTAGCCTTATCCCAAGCACAGTTGGCTGAATACAGAACCATCACCGACCGAGTGTGTGAGGGCAATACAGGCTGGTGGAGAGACATAGCAAGAGCATCAGTAGCCCTTGCGTTTCAGGGCAAATACACAGACGCCAACCTGCGTCAGTTTGTTGAGCTTGGCTCCTGCTTTGAAGACGACGATTTCACCTTTGAAATCAGCCAGCAACAAGCAGTCAAAGCCTTGATGGAGATAGCAAAAGAGAAGTCAAAGAAGATGACGGCAGAGAAACTGTGGGAAGCGCAGGAGTTATTGGAAGTCTTCACCTGTAATGAACTCATCCGTATCGTTCAGAACAAGCCCAAATACAAACCGTTCTTCTACAAGTGGCTATGGAGAGAAGAGAAAGAGCCAGAGAAAGCCCTGCTTGATAACGCAGACCTCTACGAGATGTATAGAGAAGAACTAATAGGTGACAGAAAGAAGGTGATGGATTACTTCGGCACGGATGGTCTCCTCGTAGTGGATTACAGAGACCAAGTCCGCAACTCTTTAATGAGGGAGGACGGCTGGGCTTTGGATGAGACCAACGAGTTTGAAGAGAAGGAGAAGGCCAGTGAAATGTGGTCGAGAGAGAATGAAGCAATACGTAGAGGTGCTACTCAACCTCCGAGTGGCTAAACCAGGTTCCCAATAGAGACTGACTATCTAGATAAGGACAGCAAGGTGATTACAAAGTCCGTCATCTATAAGTCAGCAGAAGTGTTGGAAGAGCACATAGGTTCGACCAAGATTATAAATATTGATGAGATAGAATTTGACCCGAGTAATACACTCCGAGGTCTCTTCTACTGGAGCGACGGTTGCCTGTTTGATTTAGAAATCAGGAGTTTCGTCAGTGTTAAAGATGTAGAGACATACTTGAAGTCACAAGACGAAACGGGGCACTTCCATTTTGCCTACTACGACATCATCAAAGATGCTCGCATCACTCAAACCGTAATAGGAGAATCTTTACAAGCAGAGGAAAGCCCAAGTACGACAGCAGGGAAGAAGAAGGTAAAGAAAGAGAAGGAGGCAGATACAAGAAGCTTTGTGTTTACGCTATAGAGAACTCCTCAAGCAAACACTCACTACTGGACTACTATTCATGCCTGCTTGAAGATGAAGGACTTGGGTAATCAGCAAGAAAAACATGGGACTCCTAAATAAAGCTCTATACAATATGTTAAATAGTCTTAAAGACGATCTATTTAATGATGAAGTACTTAGCATTCATAACTATTCAGCCGAGTAATCATTCACAGTAGATGGTTCGTCTGAACTAATGAGTATTGGCCAACCTTCTGCTAGCTCCTGCCCAACACCAAATCAAATGCGCTGCTAAGATCTGACCTGATTAACATAATATCAATATGCAATCCTTTTCAGAAGAGCGGCAAAGTCGACTTATTAAAAAAGTATTAGGAATTACCGGAGCAGTGGCAGGAGGTGTCTTAATTCTCTCAAGTGTATTTGTGGTTCCCGCTGGGGAAGTCGGAGTGATAACCACACTTGGGAAGGTGGCAAAAAATCCACGAACTCCTGGCCTAAACCTTAAACTCCCATTCATACAAAGTTCACACCTATTTAGTATACGAACACAAGTTGTACCTGAGAATTTCTCGACCCTCACTAAAGATCTTCAAGTAATTGAGGCAACGGCAACCATTAAATATGCTGTTAAGCCAAATGAAGCTCCCCGCATCTACAGCACAATTGCAATCAGCGATGATGGTATATATAAACGTGTCATTCAGCCCTCCCTTCTTAAGTCACTGAAGTCAGTATTCTCCAAGTATGAGCTGAACACAATCGCCACTGACTGGAATAACATTTCAACTTTGGTTGAAGAAAGCGTTGCTGGGGAACTGAATAAGTTCGGCTATGTTGCCGTTCAAGGTCTAGACCTTACTGGACTCCAGATTGCAGAAGAGTATCGTTCGGCTATTGAACAAAAACAGATTGCCGAACAACAACTTCTAAGGGCCAAAACCGAAGTGAAAATCGCAGAACAAGAAGCTCTTAAATTTACAACTCTCAACAGAGGACTAAATAATCAGGTTTTGTATAAGTTATTCCTCGATAAGTGGGATGGCAAAACAAAAGTTGTTCCTGGCATCAATGGTGGAACTCCGCCTGTGATCGTGGGGCAGTGATAAGAGACACGACTACCGGAGTGATCATAAGAAAGAGCCCCTATTGACAAACACTGTTATCGATCTTGTGATGCCCAGTAGAAAATGCTTCGAACGAAGTACATAGAACTCGCTGTCACCAACAGGTGCTTTCGAACTGAACTGCATGGGCTGCAACAACGGATGTGAACCACGGAGGCGGATGTCCTTTGCTGTCTAACGGGTTAAAGGCTCACACCCAGCTGCCAACCAATCAGCCTGTCTCTCTACTCTTCAACTAACAGTAGCTCCATCCAGTCAGACTCCACCTCACCAGCTACATCCCTTCCAAGCTTTTCAATACCGAGTGCCAGCAAAACCTTGTAGCCATCAGCGTCATTAGCCCTTAGTGCCATCAGTAGCTCCTGAAGAAGAGCCAGCGTCATCTGTGTGTCGAGGGTCATTGGTTAAGGACAACTGCTTAAAGCATTCCTCGCTGCAAAAACACAGCTCGAAAGAGAGAGAGAGAGAGGTTACTTAGCTAGCAATTAAGGCAATTATCGGCTTGCATGAGCAATCAGCCTTTCACTCTTATTCGTGTTTTAGTTTTTTTTCATCGGCAGCAAACCCTGATGAACATACCCACCATCAACAATTAGGTCTACCCCTGTAATATAAGATGCCTCATCGCTACATAAAAAAGTGGCTGCATTTGCTATATCTTCAGGCATTCCCATCCGCTTGAGAGGCACTAAGCTCCCAAGCTTATCGAAAAAGTTGGGGTCCTCACTTGCTTTTTGCTCGAAGATTGGCGTCTCAATAAATCCCGGTGAAATTGCATTGACTCGTATACCTTTTTCGGCTAAATCGATTGCAAAGTTAGCAGTCATTTTTGTAACAGCTGCTTTCGACGCAGAGTAGATAACATGATCCGTGAATGTCACATGACCAGCAATTGATGAAATCAGTTAGATTGACGAATTTCGCTTAATCAGCTCTTTTTCTACTATCTTAATCATGTCAAACATAGCTCTTACATTAACCCCAAAAGTATGATCAAATTCATGAAGCGTTGCATCTTTGAGCGGCAACCTGTAACCAACTCCTGCGCTGCAAACCAATGTATCTATAAAACCAAAGTTGTCTTTAGCTTCCTCAATCATGCCCTTGAGCTTCTCGTGCTTCGTTACATCTCCTTGAATAATTTGCAGATTTTCCCCCAGCTCATTCTTTAACTCATTAAGCCTTCTCTCGTCCCTACCAATAACAGCAACATGGGCTCCTTCTGCGACAAAACGCTTCGCAATTCCTCTGCCAATTCCACTACTACCCCCTGTGATTAAAGCAACTTTTCCTGATAAGCGAGTTGACATGCTAAAAACTTGATTCTTGCTACTATAGCAAATTCAACATCTTCAACAACCTCCATTTTGTTTGTATTGAATGCTACGAATTCGTTGCTCATCGTATTTTTTCTTGCCAGTTCACCAACTGATGCCAATGAATGACAAGAAGGTCAGTGGAATGCTGTTGATGCGGATGTACTTAATGCCCTGATCCTTCGCCAGGAAGGTGAAAGCCCAGTCCTTTGAATTCACGGTGACGTTGCCGCCGCTCTGGCTGAAATCACAAGGGCCTTGGATGCATCCCTTGCTGGTGTCATCCCAAGCCAGGGTGCAATCAACCCCGGAAATTCAGGAGGAAAGCCACTGCAGCGACACCTGGCGCTGCCGCGGACCATCGAGTTCAACAAGCATCACTTCTTGATACTGTCCCAATTGCAAATGACCATTGCTTACATTCACGGTGACCTCATTGCCAAGCATCAGAGCCTGCAAATGAGCATGGGCATTGCGCGGTTCGTCATCTGGAATGCCAAGGCGTAGCTCTAGATCATCATGCTTCCAGTCTGAACCGGATGGTGCCTGCTGGCTCAACCAAAGCTTCAGATCCATCAGCAGTCGTTCCTCCATTTCGTTAATAATCACGGCGGTTGTCGTGTGCTGACCGGAAACGACGATGGAACCATCGCTTAGACCGTGCAACTGAACAAAGCGTCGTAACTCTGCAGTGAGAGACTGGCATTGAAAGGAAGCCTCGGTACGGAGGCTCAAGAGCATTGATGTCATGCGGCCATGCTGGCTCATCAGTGCAGTTTGACGAGTTTGCCTATTGGGGTGAGAGCCACTCACTCGAAGGGATGAGTCAAGGCATAAAAAAAGAAGGCGACTAAGCCTTCTTTGGGGGGTGTGAGGAGTCAAACCTTGTAGGGAGTTGACCAAAACCATGATGATGAGGTCACTGCAGATCAGTCAACCAACTGATACGTAGGGTCTTGCTAAGCAGGATTTCTGAGCCATTATTCATTCGTGAGGAGGGCTTCTTCACGGAGTGGAAACTAGGCGACACGCCCAACGAGAAGCCGAGAAACCCTGCCTTTGGCGGGGTTTTCTTTTGTCCAATGCAGTGGGCAATTTCAGCTTTGCTGGTGGTCCTTATTCATTGGAGTGGACTGAAATCCTTGGTCGGAAGTGATCGCCAGCTCTGAATAGCCTTGGGAAGACTCACCAAAAATATGCTCCACGCTGAACGTGTCGCCTTGCAAGGCATTCTTGAGCTGCATTGTGCAGAGGAGGTTTATCTAGCTGTGATGGACAGCAAAAAACCCGAAGCCGTAGCCGCGGGAATGAGATTGCTGGGTTGTCACATGCACTCATGGAGCCATCAGATGCTGGTGGCCATGGCGCTGGATCGATTGAGCGCTGAGGAAGCCTTGGGGTCAGTTCTGCCTATCAATAACCGACGGCCTCGGGGGGGCTCATCCTCATGATCACTTTTGCTGACGATCTTATTCAAATCTCAATCGATCATCTACAGAGATCAACTCACAGGGAATCGCTCAAATAGGCAGATTCAATATTTTTGCTTATAGTTGAGAGGTGATCAGACATAAACTTTATGCAGGTGGGAAAAAACCTTAGCCGAATTGCTATTTGGCTCATGGGACTAGGCTACCTCTTCGTAGAAGTACGCGAGGTAGTGGCAGCAAAACAACTCGCAAATATAACAATTTTTGCTCTTTTGTTTATCCTGGCCAGTCATCAACTTAGCCACTGCCGCCTTTACTTGACTTTAAGGAAAATACCATTGGCTACGCGCTGCTATCGCGCATCATGTCTGATGTTTATTGCCTCTCTAATGGCAGTGTTTGATGCTTCGCTTGACTTCATAATTGGATACTCATCACTTGATAATCAAGGAACATTACCTTTAGCTTCACTGCTAATATTGGGACGTATCGTCAATCTTTTCGAAGTAATTTTAGCAATCCGCTCGATGGAACTTTTCTTGCCAGTGATATTCAATGGTCCCACAATTACTCCAGAAGATTGGGACTCAGATAATATAGAATTAGAAGTGATTGAACAAGACACTTCAGTGAAAAAATCATGCTGATTCTGAACATTTAAATGGTGTTTGCGTGCTAAGCTAAAGATTGGAGGAAGATAGGGTTGCTAGGTTGATTGCTCTTGGTGCGAAAGCTGTAAAGCCTTTACGCAAAGCCGCCACATTTGAAGCCTATATAGCTTGTTTTTATCGACTTCAAATGCAGTGCCATCTTCCTTTTCGATTGCTGAAAAAGATGGCCAGCTTCCGATGCGATGGCCGCGAATCCTTTTACTCAGATATTCAGGTAGTCCTGGATTGGGAATGCTAGCTGCATCCCTCCATGACTTTTCGAGTTGATATCAATGGCAAGGCGGCAGGCCTTAATCACAGCCACTACTCAGCACTTCAAGTCAAAAATGCGATCGTCGATTTACATCGCAACATCTGGGAACAGCGTTTGTCTATCGATTTGGAAGAACCCACCAATACCTGCTGGATTTGGTATTCCTGCACCCTGCAATGCACCTTGAAAACCCCAGTTGAGCTTGACTGCATCCTTGAGGTTGATCTCCATCACCCCGAGATCATCTGAGCTGCCTGCCTCTTGAGCAGCAACAGACAGCAGAGCACCGTTAGAGAGTGCAAGTGCAGCAACACCGCTCAGCGATAACGACAGGCGCAGTGAACGCTGCATTGATAAGGATCTATTAAAAGCAGAATGGCTTGCTTTTACTGCTGATGCCCTCTGCAGTAGGCAGTTTCAGCTTTGCTGCTTTGAGCCCCAAAAGGACTAAAAGCTCACGCCCAGCTGCCAAGCCATCAGCCTGTCCCTCTCTATCCGTTCTAAATCGACAGGAACATTAGAGGAGGCAAGGGATTCGATTATCCTTGAAGCATGGAGCAAGACTAAAAATTAATAAGGCTGCACCGATTACATAGAAATTATTGACATTTTTTAAAGGCAGATCCGAATTTTCTTTCAACAACAGCTCCATCAATACGGACAACTGATGTCTCATAAAGATCACAGATTTTCTTTTTAAAATCAGACATTTCGTCAGGATCGAAAACAACAGCATTTGCGTATCCTTTTTCTTTCATTGTTTTCTTCACACAATCCTTATCCCAGAGCTGAGCTTTTTTCTCCCAGCGGCCTGCATTTCCAAGACGAGAATAAACTTCGGTACCTTCAACAACACAATTATCCTTCACATCATCCCATTCCTTAAATGTCATAATAGTGAGACTATCTGAATTATTGACAATCATTTCCGCTTTAGAATAAGGTGACGCAAGCATTGAAAGCATCGCAGCTCCTATTCCGGCAATTGCAACGAAGACTTTTAAACGGCTCATGGTTTCACTCTTTTATCCATATCTTAGTCACAAGAGGAGCAAGCCTCTTGTGACAATTCGATGCCGGAAGACGCAATTAACAAAGCACCTTGACGTCTAACTTCATACCTAACGGTCGCTACTAAGACTTATCCCATTGGTTTGTCAATTCATCACATCACCGAGATCATCTGCGCTACCTGTCTCTTGAGCAGCAGCAGACAGCAGAGCACCGTTAGAGAGTGCCAGTGCAGCAACACCGCTCAGCGATAACGACAGGCGCAAGGAACGCTGCATTGATAAGGATCTATTGAATGCAGGATCCCACTCTTTTACTGTTGCTGCCCGCTGCAGTAGGCAGTTTCGGCTTTGCTGCTAATCAGTAGGCAATGAAAAACTCCGCTCTTGGCGGAGCTATTTCACAGGCATCTCCTCAATACCAATAGGGATCTCCAAACACTAAATCTTTTTCTGTTATTCAATTTCCTTACTTCCATATCCATCGTTGTCTCGCCTCGTTCAAAACGCTCCTTCCGTTTCAATATCCAACGCCTTGCACCCTCATCAATGCGATGCCCTGTGATACTTACGTACGCACGCCCTAAGGCACTCACCATCGGGTCGTTAATCCCATCACTGCAAAAGCAAAAATCTGAATTCTCTGAACTTTTTCATAACTCTTCAAAAGGATATATGAATATATACTCAAAATGACATAAGGTCAATCCATCATAAAGTGTACGTGAAATAGAAAATCTATGACAGTCTCATTGGCAATAGTCCTACCCATCTTCATGATCATTGCCACTGGCTTTTTCTTTGCAAGAAAGAAGATTATTGATGCAAGCTCTGGTGCTCAACTAATGCAGTATGTCTTCTACTGTGCAGCTCCCTTTACGGTATATTATGCATTAACAGGCAATAATTCTGCGGGGTTTTTTTATTGGCCATTTTGGATCGCTTATCCAATGTGCTATCTCGTTATTATAATTGGAAGTTATTTTGTATTTAGATTTTTAAGAAGAAGAGAAGCAGGCATTAGTCTTGCTTTGGGGTTTTGCGCAAGCCTCGGGAATACAGTCCTTGTTGCGTATCCAATACTAATTGGAATCACTGGAGCAAAGGCTGCTGTCCCGATGGCAATTTCGGTTATCGTTGTGAATATTCTTTTTATGCCATCTTGGATCCTTCTGCTGGAATTTGAACGCGCTCGAAATAGCGAGGATGTGGGTAAATATGAAAATAATGTTTTCAAAAAAGCAGCAAAGGCAACCTTGCTAAATCCTATCGTCATTGCAACCTTTGTTGGTATTTTGGCTAGGTCTATAGGTATTGAATCAAATCAAGTTGTCACCAAATTCCTTATTTACATCTCAGGCAGCCTCGTTCCGGTAGCACTTTTTGCTGTAGGATTAAGTATGAGCGAATTAAAAGTAAAATCATTTAATTTCGACATTTTAATGGTTGTCATTGCTAAGTTAGTAGTCGCTCCTATCGTAGCTATCTTTATCAGCAAAGCATTTGCTCTCAATGATTTTTATTCTGTTACGCTTGTAATTTTCATGTCCATTCCACTGGCAAAATCTATTTATGTTGTCGCGGGAAAATATAAGATTTTTGACCTTGAAACAGCGCAAATTATTTCTTATTCTACGGCTTTATCTATATTTACTATTCCAGTCTGGATACATATTTCACATATGCTTTGGCCAGCAGCATTTGCGTGAATCCTTAATCATCACGTTCTAGCTTATTCTAGTCATATCAACTTTAACAGAGGAGTCCGATTTGCAATTTATTTTTCACTAATATAAGAAAACTAATAATCATAACCACTAGGAAGATGACAATACCAATTGTACATTTCATTAAAATTTTCCTCTCGTTTCCAGCCTTGCCCGAGGCGAAGTCGAATACTTCCTACAAGCGGTCTATTTCCACTCACTCGAAAGGATGAGTCTCATTGCCCGTTCGGGTTAGCCCTGTTCCTTCAGCCGTTCGTCTTCCAAAGCCGCCATATCGCCCAAGCAAACAGAGCCACCCAGAAAGCGGCAACTAGCAGGACAGTTGGTCCAACAAAAGCTGGCGGCAGCACATAGGACAGATCCCATAGGAGACTCCTGCCGAGTGCTTGCCAAGCGATGTTTGGGATGACGATGCATGCCCATGCAAGAGCAGCCGTGAGAAGGGTTTTCTGGAAATTATTCATTGCTATTCCTCGTCAAACATTCACCTCGGCATAGAGGTTGCCTGTGCCTGATGGTTTGAACCTGCCGTAGTTCTTCAGATGAACCTCCATCGTGTGTCCCATTGCCTCAGCGATGTTTGCGACAGGAAGGTTCTTGGTATGGCTTTCCTTGGTATGGCTTTCCTTGG
>Ga0302114_10000444_pt1 | contig 28984 bp, 22 predicted proteins | sample AG5_Surface_MG_FD_203107 | JGI IMG/M metagenome (GOLD analysis project Ga0302114, IMG submission 203107) | Marine microbial communities from Western Arctic Ocean, Canada - AG5_Surface | ecosystem: Environmental > Aquatic > Marine > Oceanic | place: Canada: Western Arctic Ocean | collected...
GTTGGCGTGGGCGATCAAGTCGCCGAAGGTCATCGTTCCGTTCGCGTCGTTTGTTTGGACAATCGAACAGATCCCGAGTTTGGTCACCCCCGGTGCGGTGGACGCGGTGACGGGTACGTACGTCATGAGCGGGGAGGAGAGTTTGGTGAGTGCGCTGTTCCTGGCGCTGGACGTCGCGGAGGTGGTGTTCATATCGAGGCTGTTCCTGAAGGCGTTGTTGGAGACGAGGAACGACATCTTGAGCAGGAGCATTCGCGAGGCTTGTCTCGAATCTAAGGCCGAGGGGGGCTCGGGCGGGGTCGTGGCGGTGCTCGGGGCGGCGCACCTGAACGGGGTGCAACTGCGGCTGATGGATGACGGGGACGACGGGTGGTGGGTGGGCGGGGAGAGCGGGGAGGGGAGCGCCGAGGCCGCCGCCGCCGAGGTCTCCAGGTGATAAAATTTTTCAGTGACATTTATTTTTGGCAAATGAGAGTTCGATCGAGGGTTGCCACCACTCGCCCTCTCGCGGCGGTCGGGGCGCCCATGATGTCGGACCCGAGGATATGCCGCGAGTTCATCAAGGGCACGTGTTACCGCCAGAGCTGCCAGTTCGTCCACTCCTACGAGGGCGACGGCCGCGGTGGAGGCGACGACCGCGGCCGATACGGCTACGACCGCGGGGCGCCCAAGCCCAATCCATCGATCCGCGAGCTCTACCCGCACAACAACGACGCGGGCCAGGGCCAGGGCAACAAAGGGCAGCAACCCACGCCCGGGGACTGGCTCTGCGGGCCGTGCGATACCTTAAACTTCAAGAAACGCGACACGTGCTGCAGGTGCAACGCCGCCCGGGCGAACCGATCGCTCGATCTCACGAGCGGGAACATCCGATGGTACCTCGAGAGGCGCGAGCGGCAGGAGGAGCGGCGGAAACGGCGCAAGGAGCGACCGATGCGGTACGCGGAGGCGGCGGAGCGGCGGAAGCGACGCGAGCGCGAGCGCGAGGAGCGTCGCGCGAAGAAGGATGCGGCGAAGGCGGCGAAGAAGGCCGACGGGGCCAAGTCCAGCGACGCCACTAAGGGTTCCTCCGAGGCGGGTAAGTCAGGCAAGGACAAACGATCGAGGGACAGACGAGGTGGCGATCGTGGCGACCGCGTGGCACGCGACGGGGACTCGAGGGGACGCGATGCCAAGGCGGCGGGGAAGAAGGATGGGGAGAAAGACGCGAAGAAGCGCAGGCGACGCCGCTCGCCTTCGTCTTCGTCGTCGTCCTCATCCGACTCCGGAAGCTACACGTCGGATTCGTCGTACACGTCGTCGTCGTACAGCTCGTCATCGAGCACGGGGTCGGAGACTAGACGACGGCGTCGCGAGCGCAAGGAACGGAGGGATCGAGAGAAACGGAAGGAGACCGACGGCGGCGGCGGCGACGGGGGCGGCTGATGATTATATTTTGGTTTTTCCACAATCGTACCCTAATGACGATCCCTCGACGCTCGTACGGAGGAATCCCGACGCTCGGAAGGCGCTCACAGCTCGTCCCCTTGTTTCTTCATCTTGATGCCCCCCATGGCCTTCTCCAGGTTTCGAAGCTGGTCCAGTGGCATGCCGTCGCCCCCGGCGAATTTGATCCCCGACGCGTGGAGCTTTTTCATCAGGGCGTCGCGTTCCGGATCCCCCGTCGCGCGCGGTCCGTTCTGCATCTCGTCCATCATGCGCTTGATCCGTTCATCGTCGACGTCGCTCAGGTCCGGCGTCGCGGGCTTCTCCGTCTCCGCGGGTTTCTCGATGACGGGCAAGGACCAGACGTCGGCAGCCATGGCGACGAAGTCCGCCTTCTCGGCGCAGCCCTTGCACTCTTTGCCCCTGTCGGCGAGGATGGCCTTGAGCTCCTTGATCTTCATGGTCTTGAAGTTTGGGATCTCGAGGCCATCCTCGGCGGCGCATCGGGGCGCCGCGAGGAGCGCGAGGAGCGCGATGAACGCGAACACGAGCCACCTGCGCATGATGCGTGACCGCGCCGTCGGAAGTGTCGAGCTCATCTCGAGTTTGTTGATGAACACATCGTGGGCACGAGATCCGACAGGCTTCTTTCTCTCCTCACAACTGGAGGCGCGTAGTCGGGTACGTATCGTGTGAGGCCCACGGGGGCGAGGAAAGAAGGCCGCGGCGTCGTGCGGGCGAACGGTGAGGTAGGCTGGCGCGGGAGGGGGGGGCAGATAGGCGAGTGGGCACCTCCCTCATCACTCAAGGTGGCTCCCACGGAAGTATGAGCGGGAACAACTCCGCCGCGAACTTCGGCGGGGAGTGCCTCCCGCGGCAGGTCTCCGACCCGTGCGCGTACGTCAGGGCCAACCCGGCGTGCGCCGCCGAGGGTCTGGACTACCTCCGCTTCATCGAGTGCCCGACCGACGCCAACGACGGCGCCGCTAAGGTGGTCCTGCTCATCGGCTGGTGCGCCGTCTTGTTTCTCGCGATAGGCACCGTGGGCGACGCCTTCTTCGCCCCGGCCGTGGAGCGCATCGCGCTCCGCCTTCGGCTCCCGGACGACGTCGCGGGCGCCACCTTACTCGCGCTCGGAGGCGCGGCGCCGGACATCTTCACGCAGATCGCCGCGCTCGTCGAGAGCGACGAGCCCGATCTCAAATTGGCGCTGAGCGAATCCATCGGCGCGGGGCTCTTCGTCGCGACGTTCGGAAAGGCGCTCGCCGTGCTCGTCGGGCTCGCGTGGGAGGCGAAACGTCACGAGCGCGACGGTTCACATGACCCCAACACCGAACACACGCCTCACTCGCAGCAAGGCGTGTCCGTGGAGCCGTTTCCGTACGTCAGAGACGTCGTCGCGTACGCGTTTATGTTAGTTTTGTCGTTCGTCGCGATGAGCTCGAAGACGGTGTCGTGGCAGCTGTCTTCCGCGCTGGTGTTGTCGTACGTGCTGTACGTGTGCGTGGTGTGCTTCGGATGGGGACGAACTAAGTTGGAGCCCGCGTTGGTGCGGCTCGCGGGCGGCGGCGGCGGAGTTAGCGGGGAGCGTCCGGGCGAGTCGGACAGTCGCGAGTTGCGAACGGTGGACGCCGAGATTGGCGGTTCTTCCTCCGAGATGGAGCTCAGCAGCGCGGGTACGACCCCCCGCGCGCGTCGAACTGACACCGGCGACGACGACGACGACGAGGCGACGCTGTTGCCGTCCAGTCGCGGCGACGGCGGCGGGGTTGGATCCTCCTCTTCGGGCGCGGATGGAATTCCGGACGACTCGTCGAGCGGATTGCCCTCCGTCGCCTCCGTATCCCTCGCCGCGATCGTGGATTGGGCGAGGGTGGAGAGCGGGCTCGCGGACGAGGTCGACGGCGTCGGGTTCCCCGCGCTCGTCGCCGCGCCGGTGCTGCTCGCCATGTCCGCGACGATGGCGCGGCTCACCCCGAGAGGCGGGTGCCAACGCATTCGGCCGTATCACCTCTTACTGATCTGTTTCGTCGCTCCCGTGTTCGCTATGGGCGCCGGTATGGGAACGTTGGGTTCCTTCGCAAACAATCAACCCGCGCTGCTGGCGTGTGGGTTAAGCGCGTGGTATACATACGCGGTTTGGTGGGTGTTTCGTAGCGGGAAGGTTGGCGTTCACGGCGTGGACCCGGCTGCTTCTCCGTACCTCACAGCTCTGACGTTTTTTCAGGGCATAGTCTGGATGCACCTCTGCGCGGATGAGCTCGTGGGACTGTTCCAGGCGGCTGGCAGGGCGGCGGGGGTGCGTGAGAGCTTGCTGGGCGCGACGTTCATGTCGTGGGGCGCGAGTGCGGGGGATCTGGGCGGGACGCTCGCGGTGGCGAGGCGCGGGTCGACGCGCATGGCGGTGACGGTGAGTCTATTTTATTTCTCATGTATGGGCAATTAGACTGACTGACGGGTAAGTGTTTTGTTTGTTCGCAGGCGTCGCTGGCGGGACCGCTGTGCCAGCTCAGCGCCGGGACCGGACTGGCGATGTGGCTGGTCACCGTGCGCGGCGGGGTGATCGAGGCGGCGCTCGCGGCGAACATGAAGTTCCTGGCGGTGTACGGCGTGGTGATGATGTGTTTCTTCGTCGTCGGTGTCGGGGCCATGGGCGGGTTTGTTTTTACCAGGCGAATCGCTTCTTACGTGATGGGTTCTTACGTTGGCGCCGTGGCGTTGTACGTCGCGCTGGCGTTGAGATTCGGGACGTGATGACGACACGCACGTAGCGCGTTTCGTTAAGTCTTTGATACGTAGTATAATAGTCTTGTCAAATACACGGTCTTGCGTTTAGCGAGGTCTTGCGTTTAGCTACTAGTCAGATACACGGTTCCGAAGGGTGTCTGGTTTTTTGTTAGATCACCCGGACCCGAACGAATGGAAATGAATACATGCCGCCACGGCGTTGTTCGTCCGCCTCAACTTGCCTCGAGGGGCGTCGCGGGGTTCGTACACGTTCGTCCTTCCGCGCGTCGCGATCCGGTCAACTTCGTGACCTCCGACGCGCCGAGAAGGACGAGATGATATAACTGTCTTTGCAAACAGTCGAAAATGGACCGGCGCCCCTCCGACGACATCACTGAGGACGGGGCGCGTTCGCCAAGTTCGTGCACCACTGCAACCACGTGGTGTTCATGAAATGCATCGTGCGGAGCATCTGTGCGTTTCCGTCCGCGCCCGTCGCCGCGGAAGAGGCACCCCCAGCCGCGGATGCCATCATCCTCATGGCGTCCAGCTGCGTCAACATCGACGCGGGCGGGGGTGGCGCGACTGGTGCCTGCGCGGGAGGAACCTGCCTCGCCTGAAACGCGTTCATCGCCGCTTGATACATCGCGAGCGCGCTGTTGTCCACGGCGAGCGCTGCCGCCAACCCAGGGGCCGTCGCGGTCTTAAACCCCCCTTCCCGCACGGGTTCGAGACGCGCCTTTTTATTCCTCTCGCCGGTTGCTCCGTCGGGCTCGTTGGCCGCCGCGGCGGCCGCCTCCTTTCGCTTATTCTTGTTCACCTTGCGCGCCTCGCGACGCGCGGCGTTGTACGCGCTCAACGCGTCCCTGCACGTGTGCCTGGCGCCGTCAAAATCGCCGACGGGTTGGAAGCTGGAGCATCTCTGGCAGAATCTGCACTCCTCGCCGTTCCTGACGACGTGCAGCGCCTCGATGTGCGCGCGGCACGTGTGGTAGCGCCTGCAGTAGACGGAGACGCAGGGCTCGCCGCAGTTGTCGATCGTGCATCGGATGATGCCGCCGGGGGAGCCGACGTGACGCGATGCGTCCGCGACCGCCTCGGCGATGGACGGCTCGGGCGACAGCGTCTCGTTGTCCAAGTCATCCTCCGCGGTCGTCTCTTTATCGTTTTGCAGGAGCGACCCGAGCGAGTGGTGCGACGACGAGGACACGTGCGACTGGCGCATCATCTTCCCCACCATCACCTTCGGCTGGAACCCCGCCTTTACGAAGGAGGGAGGAACCTTGCGGTCCGTGATCCCGCTCTTCGCCCGCTCTTCATGGTTCGCGCCGTTCATGGTACATGTTTCCGGCTCGTCCTCGTCGTGGGAGACGCGGGGTTGGCGCGCCGCGGGTGCGTCGACGGCGGCCATCTCTCGTTGCCCCTCACGCGTGGAGACTTCGTGAACACGCTCGCGTCGTTCGTGCGCGGAACGTCGGGCGTCTCGATGTCAGTCGCGCGCCGCCTTCTGATGACTTTCTCAGGGGTCTGAGTCAGCTATGTTTGTCATGAAGTCTGTATTTCTTGGTCGCTATGATTATCCAGTCTGAACATTTTAGGGTTTTTGGTGGAACGGGCAGTACTGGAAATCTATGGAAATCTATGGAAATCTTACCAGAGATCCGCAGCTCCCAGCAAAAATGTGTCACCACCTTAAATATACTGTTGGTCGTATGCTTATCTAGTCTGTAGATTAGGTTTTTAATACAATACAGTCAGCATAAGTCTGTTGTTCGGGATTTGTTCGGGATCCTTCGAAAAGTCTGATTTTTTTATCTCGGACTCGCGCGAGGTTATGGGCTTTTTTTCTCAAGTCACATGTTTCTTCCGTCCTTTCGGAACAGTGTTGAACGCACGCACCGCATTCCTAAAAGTCGCCACCCACTCCGCACTTTCGACATGCCAAAAGGTACTCCCGCCAGCCCGGATTTCAACCACGACGGTCACATCTCGCGGTCCGAGGCCAAGAAGGCCAAGTTCAAGGTCCAGGCCGCCGATACCAACGACGACGGGCGCATCACCCGCTCCGAGGCTAAGAAAATGAAAGAGCTGAAGCTCGGCGTTCCTAAGTTCGCCTCGCTCGAGTAAGCGGCGGGACTTGTTCGTCGTCGCCGGGTTCGAGACGCGGTCCGAACCCGAGAACACGCGCGCCCCACGAACCGGGAACTCACGACACGCGCGAGAGCACCGAAGACGCGCGGCTGCGTGGATTGTAGATGGGATGAGAAATGTGTTGTGATGCTAAATTTAGATATTTCACGAGGAGGAATCCACGAGCCTGACGAAGTTCGGGTCGGGAAGGCCGAGCCTGCACAGCACGGCACCCCCGCCGGGCTGCGCCGCGGTCCCACTCGAGTCCCCGAGCACGTCCAGCGGCCCTCCCGCGCTCTCCCCGAGCGCGTCCACCACCACATCCGATAAATCCTCCCCGTCGAATCCGAATGATGATCTCCCCGAGGAACACATCAACACCTCCGCCTCCCTCACCGTCCTGAACGCCTCGCTCGCCACCCTCGCGCCGCTCCCATGCGGCGCGTCCAGCGCGACAATCTTCGACGCCCTCACCTCCGCGACACCGCGCGGGGAAGGCGGGGGCGGGTCCGGCGCGGGAGCCTTCCACGCTTCGCCCCACGCCAGCGTCGCCGCGGTCCGCTCCGCCGCCTCGCGTTCGATCGCCGCGACGCGCTCCACGGCGGCGGCTCGAGCCGCGCGGCCGGCGCCGGAGATGGCGTCGGAGACGGCGTCGTCGTCCACGCGTCGCGCGCCGCCGCGAACGTAAAAGTCCACGCTCGGCCTGTCCACCGCGCCGTCGCCGTTGTAAATTGGTTCCGGCTCCGACTCCGGCGTCTCCGGCGGCTTCGCCGGGCGCTTGGACCACCTGTACCGCTCGGAGATGGGCACGAGCCTGAGCTCATCGGCGGTGAGCGCGAATATGTCATCGGACGCGGCGAGACGCACGGCGGTCGACGCGCCGACGCCAAGCCTCCGCGTCGACTCCGCGTCGACCGATTCGTGAGTAGTTTCGCCGATCGATCGAACAGTCGACGCGCCCGTCGCGCCCGTCGGGTCCGTCCCTTTCACGCGCCCGATCTTCGCCCCTTTCATCGCGCCTGCGTCTTCATCTTCGGAGTCGTCACCGGATTCATCTTCGGAGTCGACGAGGAGCTCGCACGTCGTCCGGAACGAGACTCTTCTAGACTCTTCTAGAACGTCCGACGCGGTGGCGTCCGCGAGCTCGAGCGCCATTCGCTGCCGCGCCGCCCGGGCGACTCTGTGCGTGCGGTCAAACTCTGGAAACTTCCACTCGCTCTCGGTGACGTATCTCTCAGAGTCAGATTGTGTGTCCACGCCCAGGCGCCGCGCCAGCTTCTCGCGCGCGCGCGTGATGATTCTCGCGTTGGAAAGAACCGGTGCATTGGGTTCATTGGGTTGGGCGTCTCGATTCTCGGTCTCATTCTCATTCCCGTCCTCCTCGGCTGTCTCCGGCGGCGGCGTCGGGTACACCCGCGCGTCCATCGCGGAGCTTCCGAGCCCATCCGCGTACGCCATCGACCGACGCCGTCGCTCCCTCGCCATCTTCTCGCGCATCACTCGCTCCGCGTGCGTCTCTTTGCCCGACAAGTCGTGCTTGTCCTTGTCGCCGTAGTCGAGGTATTTCGCGCGTGTGGCGTTCGTGGCCACCGCGGTGCGCAGGCGGCGTTCTGCGGCGGCCGCCTCGGTCGCGTCGGTGCGCGCGTTCTCCTCGGCTCGCTCGAGGATCTGGACCCTCGCGCCGCCGTCGTTGGTGACGACGCGATCGATGAGACGCGCGCGCCTGTGCGAGAGCGCGAGCATCTCGAGCGGGAGCATCGCGGCGGACGCGCCGTTCGCGAGGCGCGGCGTCGCGGGTTCGGGTCCGGTGACGATCGTCAGGAACTCCGGGAACTCCATCTTGCCGTTCGGGGCGATGCCCACGCGGGCCATGGCGCGCTCGGCATCCGCCACGGTCGCGTCGACGTCGCCCAGCACGCGAAATGCTTCGCGCACCCGCGCCGAGTCCAGCGCCCCCGACGCGGACTCGTCCACCAGGTTGAATATCTCCCCGATCGCCGAGGCTCGCGCCCTGGTGACGTCGGGACGGGACGATTTACCCCGGGCCCGGAGCCAGTCCGCCACCTCGGCGGGGTTACGGCGGACCATCGAGAGTAGGGGCCCAAGTGATTCCGGATTCGGGAGGGCTCTCACTCAGATGGTCCACTGGGAGTCGAGCCCAGGTCTCCACAGACCACATCGATTTGGAAATTCCCGTGTAAAGTTAGACCGTCATTCCTGAGTTATTTATCTCGCCAGACTGGCAGTGAAATCACGCGTTTTTGGCACCGGGTGCCCATTTTTTAACCGCGTCCTCATTCTGACAGCGCCCCATTCACACGTGCACGGCCTCGCACACCTTCGACCGACCCGCACACTCGCACAGGCGCGCCTCGCCCCGCGCGACCGCTCGCGACCACCAAACCGCTCTCCCGTTCACGCGGCACCTCCCAACCGCTCGACACCGTCGCCTCCTCCGCGAGGGAAAAGCAACAACCGGATCCACACAACAAAAAAGGCCGCACCCCCATTACCCATGGCTCCCACGCACTCCATCGCGTTCTGCAACAACCGCGGCGGCGTCGGCAAGACCTTCATGGCCTTCCAGACCGCCTGCGAGACCGCCAGGTCACGACCCGACAAGAAGGTCCTCGTCCTGGACTTCTCCCTCTACAGCGACATCACCGCGCTGCTCCTCGGAGGATCCGCGCGGGAAGGCTTCGGCGCCCCGATGAAGGGCCTGCAGGTCACCGTCGAGAACACCACCGAGGACACGCGCGCCGAGGGGCTCATCCGCGACCTCGAGCACGCCATGGACACCGACGAGCACGCCGCAGCCGCGGAGAAGAAGGGCGGCAGCATCTTCGGCGCATTCTTCGCCAAGAAGAAAGATGCCTCGACCGCGACAGTCGACCTCACCGACTACCTCATCCGACCCGCCGATCACAACGGCGCCATCCCATCCAACCTCTACCTCATCCCTTCCGCCGGGTCCGTCTCGTGGACGGATACCCAGTCCGAAGAGACCGGGCATTCGCCGCTGTGGACCAGGAAAGGTGACGAGTGGTGGCCCGCCGCGCAGCGCCTTCGCGCCGCGGTGGCCAACTTACCGGCTGATTTTGAAGCTGTCCTGGTTGACACCGATCACCTCGCGGCGTGCGTGCTGACCAAGATGGCGCTCGCCACGGTGGACAGCGTCGTCGTCCCGCTCTCCTTCGACGACGGCGACTTCAACCGGCTCTTCCAGGATGTCACCGGCAACTCCCTCTTCACCGACGTCATGATCCCCATGAAGGCGAAGAACATGCTCCGAGCTCGAGTCGCCAAATGCGTGTTCACGAAAGTGTCCAGCAACAAGAACGAGGAGACGGAGACCACGGGCGGGATCCACTCGCCGTTCAGGCCGTCCAACACGGTCATGGCGCAGATGGACTGCATGGCGCAGCAGGTGTGGAGCGCGTGCATGCACGACGACAGGTATCGCGAGTTGTTCATGGACGTCGAGTCCATCGCGCCCGGCGCCGATGGCAACGTGGTTCAGGCTTTCCGTTCGCGGTACTTCACGGCGATGAAGCTGGCGCCGGATCTCGCGGCGAACATCTCGAAGATGAACGGGCTGCCCATCTGCGTCATGACGTCGCAGAAGTACACGGCGCCGAGCGGGTTGGAAGGGCAGTCGGGGGCGGCTGTGCTCGACGGGCTGAAAGCTGAGATTCAAAAGCTGGTCAACGCGTTCACGTCCGACGAGTACAACCTTCCTCTCAGTGCCTCGTGAGTTTAACAATAAGGAGGATTCGTGATGTACTAGAGATGATTTAAGGGGTTTGAGCGCGTCGCGCGCGGCGGGCGGCGACGCCATAGCGGTTACTACTACCTTTAATAGCGATTTGCACTTTTTGATTGATTTCACCTTTCACGTCGTCTGATTCATCTAAAAACCTCACCGCGACTACGCCAGCATCGTCTCCACGTACCTCCCGCCGCCGTCCCCAACCTCCGTGTCTATCCCACGCGGCGCCCTCGCGTTTTCCTCCTCGCTTTCCGCAATCTCGTGGATCATCAACAGAGATTGCGCCAGAAAGACCAAGCTTCCCACAAAAAAACCAAAGAAAAAAATCGGCCACGCCGGCGCCGACCCCGGAACCCACGTCGCCATCCTACGCCCAAAGTCCTCCGACACCCTCATCGAACCCAGCACCCAGCACCACGAGCCGACTAACGACAGGTACGCGATCCACGTGCTCGTGGAGGAGGGGAACCAAGGCGGCCGCCACGAACGGTTCGCGGCGCACCACAAAACGTAAGAGCTCACCACAAACGCCGCCGAACCCACGACGCAAGGATAGAACAGCAGCCAGTTCTCCTTGCTCTCACTCCAATGAATATCACCCGGAGGTGCCACCGCCCTGGCGAGCATCGTGAACACCATCACCTTGTACAGCACCACGCCGAAGAGCATGAGCAGCGAACCGACGAGCTCGAGCGCCCTTCGCCTTCGCGTCCAGCTGTCGTTGGCCAGCCATAGCCGCCGCGCCTCGTCCATCGCCTGCGTCAGCGTGAACATCTCGCTTCTGTCCGCGTCGGTGCTCGGCGCGTACGGGGCGTCCACGCCCACGACCCCTTGTTCGCCCACCGCGGCGCGGAGCTGCCAGCCGGAGTCCGTATGCCCCAAAAATGCGTGCCGTCTCGCGACTCTGTGAAACAAAAAAAAACACGACGTCAGTCACTCTAATTGCCCATACGGAAACAAAAATAAGCTCACCGTTTCCGATCCGCCCGCCCCGGCTCGCCGTACCTGGCGTGATAACTCGTGAAGACCAACAACACGCTCGCCGCTAAGAAGGCGGATCCGCCGATGACGTACGGCATCACCTCGTATATCAAGTACATCCTGGGCGTGGACGTGATGCGTGCGACGCACGATGCGAATGCGCCCGTGGCGAAGCCGAGCGAGCCGAGGAGGTAGCAGAACGCGACCCACCAGGAGGGATCGTCGAGGAGCCAGCACCACCTGAGCCGATTGAAGACCTTCCTCCATGGCGTCGCGTCGTCGTCGGCGTGGTCGTGTGGGCGCGCGCGGAGGATGACCGGGACCTTGGTCCACGGATCGAAGGCGTAGATCCTGTCGGCGGAGGACGTCGACGGGAGCGGGGCGTCGCGATGGAAGGGATGCGTCACGCCTCGCGGCGAGTCTCCTCCTCCTCCTCCGAGCAGGGGATGACGCGGCGACGTGGACTGGTCGCCTCCTCCCCTCAGATGGATGTCCACGCCGCGTCCCGAGGACGATACCTCGCCGTCGTTGTCGCTGTTGGTCATCCCGCGCGTCGCCCCGAGGTCGCCGCTGTCTTCGCCCGCTGGGATGAGGAGACGAGTCAGCAGCGGCGAGGGCTCGCTCCCCGCGGGGCTCTCCGGCAGCGACTGGCTGCGATTGTTGTACACGTCCCCGAACATCGTCGTTCAGGCTCTGTGTTCGATGACTATCGCGTCGCGCGGCGGTCAGGCGCGCGCGACGGGTAGTGGCCGACCCGGCGCTGGCAGTGTTCAAATACAAGTCGACATGACTCGTCCTGTCAAAGCAGTTGACGGGAGTTGACGGAGAGCCCGAGGCCAGATTCGCCCCGCGCGACTCGCGCAGCCGTCGGTGGAGCCATGCGCGTCAAACGCGCCCGTAAGGTCCGCAAGTACCTCCGGTACTACCGCACGTGCCATGGATTCCGCGCGCCCTACAAGGTACGTCCCACGACCTCCACCCACGCGCGCGCCCCTCACACTCGGAATCGTCGCTGAAATGCGGCGGCGGCGGTGCCCACAGCCCATCACTCGTCGCCCATCACTCACGCCTCCTCCTACTCCTCCCCACGTATCAGGTGCTCGTGGACGGCAACTTCATCCACGCGGTGATGTCCATGAAGCTCGGCGACGCCAAGGACGTGGTCATCAAGTACCTCGGCGCCCCATCGAAGCTCTTCACCACGCGATGCGTCAAGGAGGAGCTCAAGAACATGGGAAAGGAACTGAAGGAGGCTTCCTTCTACAGCCGCAAGCTCGACGAGGTGAAAGACGGGCCGGACCCGCCCGCCCCCGCGCTCGACAGCATCGTCGCGGCGGTCGAAAACGGCAACTCCGAGCGGTTCATCGTGTGCACTCAGGACGACAAGCTACGCAAGCGTTTGCTGGCGACTTCGCCCATGACGCCGGTTGTTTTCTGCCACACCTCGGGACTCCAGATGGAGCCGCCCGCGGATGCGGAAGGGAGCGGCGTCGCGTCGCAGAAGGAGCACGGCGCGGGTCTCACGGAAGGGGAGCGAAACGCGCTCGGGCAGGAAGAGGTGGTGCGGGGCGCGAAAGGGGTGAGGACGAACGTGCGGTACAAGAAGCCCAAGGCGAGGGGGCCCAACCCGCTCAGCGTGAAGAAAAAGATTGGCAAGGAATCGGCGCCGAGGGGCGAAGGGGGCGGCGCGAAGAAGAAGCGGAAACGACGCGGCGGTGCCGATAATTGATAGTCTCGGACGTTAAACAATACATCGTAGGTACTTTAGGTAACATGCATGGGTCGATCGGTGACTCATCACGCCTTGACGACGACGCGGGACTTGGCGCGGCCTCGCGACCTCTGCGCCGCGGGGAGTTCGCAGTTGGCGAGTAAGTTGACGAACTGGTTGTGCTTCTTCGCCGGGGATTTGGGCGCGGATAGGAACCGCTTGATCCCCGCGGTCATGGAGCTGTAGCCGGACGATTCGTTGTTGTTTGCGGATCCTTTGCCGTTTTTGTTGTTTTGTTTGAACGCATCCGCCTCGTCGGCTTCCATTCGCCGCCTCTCCGTCTCCTTGTCGGGCTTGAGTATGCCGAGCTTGACGGCGGCGAGTGTATCCGCGGCGACGACGGACGCGCCGGTGGCGTCCTCCAGGCCGACACCCTTGGCCAGCGCGGCGAGGACGTCCGCTTGGAGGTGAAACTTGAGTCGAATCGTCACGGTTCCCGACGTCTTGCAGTCTGGGGACTCGAAGGAAAGATCGCGTTTCGCGCCGTCGCCGTCGGAGTTGACGAACGCGGACTCGATGACGGACGCGACGGGGAGGGAGACGATGGCGCGCGGGTCCTCGGAGTCGTCGAACGTCCTGGACTCGCGAACCTCGACGTGGAGGATGTCGGCGAGGGACTTGAGCTGCATGCCGTGCCACGACGGGCATGACGCGTTCACGATCTTTTGAAGAGAATCGTCGGAGCGGCCGTCGGGGAACTTGGCGTCGAGGGCGTCGAGGGGCGCGGGCGCGCCGAAGTTGACGGCGACCGCGACGGTGGGCTCGTCCTTGTTGTGGATGGACTTGACGTTGCCGGGTTTATCCACGCAGTCCCAGCCGTCCCAGGTGTCGATACGCAGTCGCTCGAGGGACACGGAGAGAATGCCGATGCCGTTCTTCGCCATGAGTGGAGTTCGGAAATATGACGCGGGGGGTGACGGGCCGCACGTGAACGTGGCGGGGTCGCGCCAGAGCTTTAAGACCTGCGGGATGCGGTACGCGCGCGGTACCTGCGTGAACGAGTAGCCTATGGTGCTCGTGAACTGTGACGGGCGCGAGGGACGGGCGCGTTTGGTCGAGTGAAGCCGGAGGGGCGAACGATGCGCACTGTCCGAGAAAACTCGGAAGATCAACCGTTTTGTGAAAACGCTTTTTTCTCACAGCCGGAAGGCGGGGGGACGCTACGTAGTTGTCACTCGTCTCACGCGACGCGCCTGTAGAAGTAGAGGTACCCGAGCTCGAGCGGCGGCTTCTGACTGATCGCAACCTTGCGATCGTTGAAGATGTGCCACGTGCCGTCAATCTTGACGTGCGCGACGTAGTGCCCGCAGCCGGTGTTGCCGCCCATGTGAGAAACGATCCCGAAAAGCTCGTACCGACCGGGCCCGTCCAGACACTTGCTCTCGGATGCCGACGTGGCACCCACCGATTGGCCCGCGGATGCCGAGTTAACCTCAGCCACCGCGGCGTCCAGGTCGTCCGCGCGGGAGAAGAGCCAATCCGCCGCGCGCTCGATGTTCCCGTCGCACGCTTTCAGCGCGGCGGCCGCGTGAACCTCCGTGAAACCCATCGACGTAAGCATCATCAAACTCTCGGGGTTGGGTCCTTCAGCAGAGGGTCCTTCAGCGGATGCGGCCTCGACCGGAAGGACCGGGTCGTTGAAGTCCGGGTCCTCCATGTGCGCGAAGACCCACTCCGCGGCGCCCTCCGCGGATGAGTTACCCGTGGCCAGCGCGGCCCTCTTGCTCCCGTTTTCACTGAAGCCCATGGACACGAGCTGCGCGACGATGTCGGCGTCGGGCTCGATCGCTGGCTGCGCCGGTTCGTCTCCGCCGATAGTACCTGCCGATTCGCCTTCCTCCGCGGGCGGTAAGGTTTCCTCCCCGGCCGCGATCCCGGTCCCGCGGAGGACGGACTCGACGTCGACGGTCTCCGGCATGGGCACTAAAACGTCGAGCTTCCGTGGGGTCCAGTCCTCGGCGACGTAGTACCTGCGAACTTGCACCGCGAGTACGGGCGGCATGGTCTTCAGCCGGGACCGCTTCGCCGCGACACCCTTGCGTTGAAGCGCGGTGGAGTAGAAGTCGTCCACGGTCTCGTCCGCGGCGAACGCGGCGAGGCACGCGTCGAAAGGGACGATTGGCCGGATCGGTTCCTTGTCGTCATCCGGGGCGTCCGCTTTGTCTGCGGTGTCCGCGGACTCGGTCTTCTGGCGCTTCAACTCGCGCTCGCGCTCCACCTCCAACTTGTTCGTGGCGGCGTCCACGGGTACCTCGAGCGGGAGCACGTTCTCCCGGCGGGTGACGTACCGAACCTTGCCGGACTCGACGCATTGGATCCGTTCCTCGACTTCAAACTCAAACTGCGCCGCGGTGAACGAAACGTCGTCGCCGCCGGACCCACCACTCGGCACCCTATCGGCACCCGCGCGTTCCGCGCGGGTCATCACCTCCAACAGGTGCTGGAAGTATTCCACCGCGTCCTGCTGCCGTCCGGTGCTGAACTCAGGGTGTCCTTTACCCACGAGCTGCTTGAACATCCGGGGTTGGACCGCGGCGATCGGGTCCTCCGGTGATTTTTTGGCGTATCGGTCGGTGACTAGGCCGACGGCGATCTTCGCCATCTGGGTGGTGAAATCGTCGGTTGGGTCTTTTGGGGAGGATGCGAAGATTTGCGCGGCGCCCGTGCAGTACCGCGTTTCGTAGGCGGCGACTTCTTTAATGCACTGGAGGACAGAGTTGACGTAGCACGTGTTGCCCAGGTTTTTGAGCCCGACTCGTCGCGCGCCGTCCGCCTGTTCGAGCTCCGCGCCCGCCTCGGTGATCTTATCAAACTCGAACCCTTTGTTCAGGTCGATCTGCAGCTCCGCCATGGACTTCTCCGTCTTTTCCATGCGCATGACGTCGATGCCCCAGTGCGCCAAGTGTTCCGCGAGTCGCGGGTCGGTCACCATGTCGTCCTCGTCCGCGGCGTAAGAATACACGTCAGCGCCCGCGGGGGTGATCGTTCCGAGCTTGACCGCCAACGGGTACTCCTTCCCGGCCGCCTTGCACGCGTCGTAGTGGCGCAGCGCGCTGCCGTTGCCGCCGCTGCCGTCCCAGTTCTTACGGCCGGAGCCGATGTGGCCGTCGGAGAGGTTGAGCCACAGGTTCTCCGTGACGCCCGTCTCGGCGCATCGCCAGCTTTTGGAATCGGGCGGGATCTTGCGGCCCTCGCTTGGTTCCTGCGCCAACGTCGCGGCGTACCGCGACGTCACGCGCGTCTCCTGCCACGCCGCCACCTCCTCTTGCTCGTGGAAGCCGGCGTGCGCGAGGATCGCGTCGACGCACGAGGTGACCACCGTGGGCAGTTCATCGTTTGGCAGTTGGACGTCGACGCCGGATGGGTAGACTCTGAGGAAGTTGTCCTTGACGACGTCGTAGTCGCCGTCGTCGTCGACGTTGAACCCGCCGTCCACGCCGATCGCGAGCACCGTGGGATCCTTCTTGGCGTCCAGCGCTTCCTGGGGTTTCCGTACTCGTCGCCATCGCTGGAGGAGGTAGAGCGAGTTTGGGGCGCCGTGTTTGGTGCACAGCTGGCGCTCCGTGTCGATGAAGTCGAGCCCCGCGGATTTGTGCGTGGCGAGGTTGGTGAGGAGGCCGCCGGGGGAGAGCGGGGTGTCGAAGCTGAACGTGCACTCGTCCTGTGTGTGAAGAGGGGGGGAGGGATTGGGGTCGGGTTCAGCGACGTGCCCTAACATCGGAGGATGGCGAGATCTCCGATCGATCCGCCCTTTTTGAAACGACGGCGATCGATGCGACGGGGGCGGCGAGCCTCTCACCTTGTAGACCTTGTCGTACGCGGTCGGAGTCTTGCACTGCATCATGGCCGCGCGGACCTCGGCGAGCGTGGATTCGTCCATCTCGGCGTCAATCCACGATGCGTGCGTGTACACGGTTCGGAGCGCCTGTTGTGTCTGCTCGTTCATCATGAGATCTCGACTCTCAAGTCCTTCGAAGTCCGCGTCGGATCGTCATTGTGTCACGGCGGCGACCATGGCGTTCTTCGGGCTGGGGGCTTACGGCAGCGACGACGAGGGGAGGCTGAGCGACTCCAGCGACTCCGACTCCGACTCCGACGCCGCCGCCGCGATCGTCGCCGCGGCGCCCGTCGCGCTCGGACCCGAGCTCCCGCCCTCGCCGAAGAAGGAACCCGTGGTGCTTCCGTCGGCACTCGAGATGTTCGATGCCGTCGAAGGGCCTCCGAGCTACTTGACCAAACCGATGGACAAGCTCGGGTACAAGCTGCACGCGCCCAAGCGAGATGCGTACGACGTGGAGGAGCCGCGGGAGCTCGCCGCGAAGCACAGGGCATCCGCCACCGTATCGTCCGCGCCAAAACGGTACAGGGCGGACGAGATCGCCGCGAAGGAACGACGATTAGAGGAGGCGTCGCTGGGAGACGCGGAGCGGACGCTTCGGATGCAGCGGGGGGGCGGAGACGCGCTGGCGATGGCGGTGCTCGGCGCGGCGCCGAAGCCCACGCTCGGCGGAAAGGGGGGGCGAGCCGCGTCGGGGGCGATGGACGTTGGGGAGTTTTTAACAAAAGGACCGGGGGCGCTCATGCCGCGGAAGCGGGGCGGGAACGAACGCATGGACGGCGAGCGGCGGAAGAGGCAGGCGGGGCAGAACGGGCGCGACAGCGTGGAGTGGAAGAGCGAGGCGGAGATGGTCCTGCGCCAGCAGTTCGATTAGAGACGGCGAGAGATGGTCTAGAGAGTCTCGCCGTCGTCGACTATAGCTACCCTAATAAAAAATAAGAAATCTAAAGCGCCGAGTCCTTCGCCGCCGACCTTCCTCTACGATGACCCTCAGCGTCGTCATCCTCGCAGGGCTCGGTCGTATATATCCGGCGGCGGTCTCGACTTCTCCGGCACCCTCGCCCACTCCGTCCGCCCCGTCGCCGCCAGCTCCGCGAGGTTGGCGGTGAGATGCCTGACGCTGTCGTCGATGTCGTGGCAGTGTCCGCCCGCCGCCGACAGCGCCTCCTCCGTGCCGCGCATGAACGACGACGCGAGCTCACGCCCCGACGCGTGCTTCACGTACATCGCCTTCTTCCCCGCCGCGATGCGCGCCGCCAGTTTCCGTTGCGCGGCGGTGTTCGGGACCGAGACGTCGTGGCGAACCCGCGGGGTCGCGTTTTGGGATGAGCTCGGGTGCGGATGCATCGCGCCCATGTCCTTTCCCCCCGTCCCCGCGTCGTCCCCGGGGACGGCGCGGGTGCCGACTCCCGTCCCCGCGTCCGTCCCCGCGTCCACCTCCCCGGGGACGGCGTTCCCGCCGAACGTCGTGTTGGACGCCTCAGCCTTGGGCGTGACGTGCGGGGTGACGAACGGGGATTCGAGGCCCGCCGCGCGTATGTCCTCGGCGGTGAGCTCCGCGACGTCCACGTCGTCGAGCCAATCCTCGTCGTCGCTGTCGGACTCGTCGCCCTCGCCCGCTACGATGTTCGCGTGCGCGCGGGACATGGTGACGAGTCGCCCACCGAGTCGTGCACACGCGGTGTGTGCGTAACCTCCACGGACATCATGTCTTTTCTTGGGCAGATCCGACGATGAGTTGTCGTCACAACGGAGCGCGCGGGTGGCGATGCAGGGCGGCAGCGGGTGGGACGACGCGGTCACCCCAGGGAAAGAGAAAGGCGCCGGTCCGGGGGCGCGCGGCGGCGACGCGGAGACACCCGGGGGCGATGGATACCACGGCGGGGACGCGGTCGGACCCGGGGGTGCGCCGGGCGCGCCGGGGTACTCACCCGCCTACGGCAGATCTCCGGGCTTCTCGCCGCAGGGCGAGCCGATGGGACGAGACATGCCGGAGGTGACCGCCATGGCCATCGCGGACGCCATCTTCGACGAGATACGCAACAGCGGAACGGAGCACAAACCGCCCGAGGGTACGCAGACGCTCCGACCCACCCGTCACATCCCAGATCCACATTTTATAATTTGGCAAATCCAAAAGAGATGAACCATGAGCCGACCCGTCGCGTATGCGTACATACCCTCACTGACATCACTGACTCTCTCCCTGGCTCCACCTCGCAAACATCGCAGTCACGGATCGGCAGTTGGAGCTCCTCGCGTTCGTCTTTGACGAGAAACACCTCGAACACGCGCTCGTCATCGTGCAGAAGCGGATGCTGAAGAAGCTCGTGGGAACTCGGTCGAAACGAACCTGCTGGCAGGTGCGGGGTAAATCCGGCGCCAAGGAGGAGTACCTGGTGTACCCCACGCACTACTGCAGCTGCAGGGCGTTCCAGTGGGACGTCTTATCGAAAGGGGAGCAGTTGATATGCAAGCACATGCTCGCGGTGAGAGTCGCGGAGGCGTTGGACGATTACAACTCGGTCGACATCGACGACGCTTTGCTGGCGCAGATGCTGGAGGCGTACGCGAACGAATCGGCCGCGGACGGTGGGGGAGGAGGCAGGGGACGTGGACCTCCCCGCGGAGGAGGCGGAGGAGGCGGCGGCGGCGGCGGCGTGCGGCGTCCGCCGCCTGACTTTCACGGCAACGTTCGATGACGGCGTAGTTACTTTGCCATTAGTTTTAGCGGAATTTGTACTTTTACACGGAGGCGCTCACTCGGACGATATTGCGTCTCAGAACCTAGCCTTGAGGCTGCGCTTCTTCGGTGCCCTGAACCCGAGGTATCCGCCGCCTTCCTGTAGGAGCTCCGGGTACGCCACGTACGACACCACGAGCTCCCGTAGCTTGGCCACCGTGTGCTGCATCTTGTTGAGTTTGATGTCTCTGCTCATCGCCGCGATGTCGTGCCCGTGCTTCTCCACCAGCGCTCCGACGATGCGCCTCTGCTTGGTGGTGAGTTGCTTGGGCGGCGCCAGGCCGGTACTGCGCCTCTGTCCCATGGCGCCGCGGACCTCGTCGCCGCCCACGACCGCCGTCCCCGCCACCGTCCCGTCGTTCACGCTGTAAGGGCGCTTCTTCTTCTTCTTGCCGTCATTCTCGGCGCCGTCGCCGTCGGCACCGCCCGTCTCGCCTCCTCTTCCGCCTCCCTTGGGTTCATCCAGCTTTGCGGAGTTCCGCCCGGTCTTGCCCACCTTGTTCGGGTCGGAGGAGATGCCCACGTTCTCGTAGTTGAGCTGGTGAGTGGTATCCTGGTCCCATCCGGTCGTGTTGGACGCGCCCGGGAAGAGCACCGGGGTGACCTTGACGGTCTGCTTCTGCTTCTTGACGCGGCCGACCTTGACGGTGGAGCTGGACGAACGAATGCGACGCTTCTTCTTCAACGACGAACCCATCTCGTATCACTGACTACGCCTCGTGGGGTGCACGGGTGTCTCCGTCGCGTCCGGGGGCGCGCCCAGCGAAGTGGCCGGTCTCGGGAAAATGCGCCGCCGCCTCGCTTCGAGCTCAAGCTCGAGAAATCGGCACCGAGTTGACCGTTTCACACACTCCGAGGGGCGCTCTCAAGCCCATGGACGAACCGGCCCCGGACGCGTCGCCCGGCGACCGCGACGCGATGGAGGCATCCGAGCGCGCGGACGACTCCATCGATCGCTCCTACGACGCCGCGGAGTACGAGGACGAGGACGAGGATGCGGATGAGGACGACGAGGACGAGGACGAGGACGAAGAGGGGGAGTCCGAGGAGGATGAGGAAGAGGAGGAGGAGGAGGAGGAGGAGGAGCTGACGGGACGGGACCGGTTCCAGAAGCGCGACTCCGACTCCGACACCGACTCCCTCCCGTCCGTCCCCGACGGCTCCCCGCTCCCGTCAGACTACGACAGCGACGCGGAACCCGAGCCCGAGCCCATCGACGACGGGCCCCCACCGTACGCCATTCCCGAGCCCCTTCTACACAAGAAGCTCGTGGTCGTCGTGCACGAGCTCAAGGGTCTGCCCAAGGGGTACGGCACGAACGTCTTCTGCACCGTGGAGTGCGGCGACGTCCTGTACGAGGCGACCGCGCCAGCCACGCTCGACGACGAACGCACGCGGTGCACCTTCCCAATCGAAGAGTTCGCCGTGCGATTCCACGAAGATGGCGCGCACGAACAAACAACGATAACCGCGGTGGCGGACAAATCCGTCCCGCTCGCGCCCGTCGTGGACGTCGACGGCGTCCCGCTGGAAGATGAACCGTCGCACACCGGGGACCACGACGACGCCTTAGACACGGAGACGGAGCTCGGGTACTTCACGTTCAACGCACTGGAGCTGGTCGACGGGGGCGACCCGGACGAAGCCGCCGCCAACGCCAAACTCGCGTCAACCGACGGCGACTGGGTGCCGCTGTCTCCCGACCCGGAAAACCCCGACCCCGTCCTGCTCAACGCGCAGATGGAGGCGAGGGTGACGATACGCGTGGAGACTGGCGAGTACACGTCACCGGAGTCCGCGGCACGGGCGCTCGATGACGCGACGAACGCGTTGCACGTCGCGGCGGCGACGGCGCTGACACCGTCGGCGATTAAAAAAGCGTACGCCGCGGTGACCCGCGCGATGGATACCTTAGTCGCCGTCGCCGTCTACGAGGCGCGAAAGGCACGGGCGGCGGCGCGGGAGAAGCTCGCGTGCGCCGGGAAGAAAGTGTTGAAGGGCAAGGTGCTGAGGGACGACGAGGAGGACCAGGACGACAAGGAGGAAAAAGCCGCCCGGAAAAAGCGCGACCCGCGAAAGGTCGTCGACGGCCGCGTGGTGCTCTCCGGGGAGGAAGACGGCGACGCCGCCGCGGGTGGGCTCACTCCACTCGCCAGGACGAGTGCGAGGCCCATCGGTTCACGGGCTGGGGCGCTCGTGAGGGCGGTTTTGGACCTCGGCGCCGACCCAAGTTTGCGATGCGGGGCGTTCGATCAGACCCCGTTGCACTACGCCGCCGCCTGCGACGCGGTGGACGCGGCCAAGGCGCTGGTGGTCAAGTCGAAGAAGGCACACGCGCGCGCGAGGGTGATGGACGACGTGGACGTCACGGATCGCGAGGGGTTCACTCCTCTGCACGTCGCGATCGTGTGCGGGCATTTAGGGACGGTGAAACTTTTGTTAGGACCCGGCGCGCGGGCTTCCACGACGCAACGCTCGGGACCGGGGGGTTACAACGCGATGCACTGGGCGGCCAGGGCTGGGGATCCGGCGGTGCTCGAGGCGGTGCGAGCGCACAGCGCGGCCGGTGACCTCGGCGAGCCGACTCAGCCGCCGAGAGTAACGAACAGGGGGGGAGGAAACGTCGAGCGAAAGCTCAGCGGCGATGTCGGCGTTAGGCTCGACACTGACGTGGTTCCCGGGCAGACCCCTCTGCACGTCGCGGCGCGTAACGGTCGCATCCGGGCGTTACGTTTAATGCTGCGGAACGAGCGCGACCTCGACGCGTTGGATCAATTCGACGGCGCGGGATGCACGCCTCTCGCGGCGGCGGCTGGCGTCGGCAAGCACGAAACCGTGCGGGCCATGGCGGAGGAGCTCGGGCTCGATGCGGACGAGCGCGAGGACGGAACGGACGCGGACGATGCCGGGGATGGGAGGTGGGACGTCGAGGGTGCCGAGGGTGCCGACGATTCATCTTCCGACGACGACGATGACGAAGCCGAGAACGGCGGCGTCGGAGACGGGCGGTGTCAGTTTAGTGCTTTGGAGTGGGCCGCTTACGACGGCCGCGCTGACGTGGTCAAGGCTGTGGTCAGGACCGGCGGGCACGCGCGGCGGGATTACGTACGTGCGATGAGGGTGGCGAAGACGCGCAGGGCGAAGGGACCGGTGCTCCGCCTGTTGTCCAGGGGTAGGGAGTAGAAGGCGGCGAACGTAGATAAAAAATGAGACGCCTCAGCAGTCCAGTCTGCCAGTGCCAGTTGCGCGACTCCAGTCCGAGAAATATCAATATCCAAACGCGGCAATTAAATTATGGTCGTGGCCGAACCGGCGGACCGAGGGCATACTCGGGCGCGCGACCCGGTGACCGGACGCGTCTACTCGCGCTCGATCGCCCGTGCATACCGCGTTCAGCCGCGAACGCCGACGCGTGACCGGACCCAGGGGCGCGACACTCCCTCGCGCGGCCCATCGACTTCTCCCGGATTCCCCCAAAAGAATTAGGAGATGGGCGATTCGGGCCATGGATCCCCCGCGCACCCCTCGCTGGCCTCGAGCCGCCGCAAGGTTGAGATGATCAAGCAGGTGAAAGATAAGAACAAGGTCGTCGTCGTCGAGGTTGGCGAAATCGTGACACTCGTGGAGCAGTGCGAGGCCAAGACGGGCGACAAGGAGCCGAAATTCCTCATCAAGAAGAAGGATGGGCACAAGTACAAGGTGAAGGACTCGTACTTCAAGGAGTGGGTCGACCCGTCCATCCCACCCCCGCCCCCGCCCCCGCCGCCGCCCACCGCGGACGAGATCATCGACGATCTCCTACCCGATCTCTGCGACGTCGCGGTGTGGGAAGCGGAGCTCGACGTTCGATTGGAGACTGAAAATTTCCGCAAGACGGACACCGCCGTGTGCGCCATGTTCGAGCAGATCGACGCCAACAACGACGGCGTGGTGACCATGCGCGAGCTCACGATGGCGCTCAAGCGCGACCGAGGGCTCGGTAAGCGCCTCGGGCTCAAGCTCACCGGCGGGGAGATTCACGACAAGGATGGATCCCGAGAGGAGATTAAAGAATTCTTCGCCAGGCACGACGTCGACGACGAAGCCGGGCTCCAGCTGCACGAGTTTTACACCGCTCTACGACCTGAAGGACCCCCGGCGCCGTTACCCGATCACATCGCATCCGCGCTTCCCACCGATGAAGACCTCGATTCGGTGTTCGCGGCCGTGGACCCGACGGAGATCGTCGAGGAGGTTCAGATGAGAGAGATCTTGGAGGTTCTGGAGAAGAGCCCGGAGCTCCAGCTGGCGTTCGGGCTGAAGGTTCCCGGGCGAGAAGGCGACCGCGGAGTGAACGATGTCGCGTCGAGGGAGACGTACGCGCAGTTTCTGGCGCGGTGGGATCGCGAGGGTGACCGCACGCTCTCCAGGGCCGAGTTCAAGGGCATCTTCGGCAGAAAGTACGAGTTGCGCAACCCCGCGTTGGTCGCGCAGCTCACGAAGCGCGCGATGGAACGCGACATCGGCGACTTGTTCGCCAAGATCGATAAGAACCACGACGGGCGCGTGTCCAAGCCCGAGCTCATCTTGGCGCTGCGGCGAGACGAGGCGTTGGCGCTGCGTCTCGGCTTGTGCAAGGGCGCGATTCGGGACGATTCCAGAGCTTCGTTGGAGAATTTCTTCGCGGAATTCGACGCCGACGGCGACAAGCAGCTCAGCATGGAGGAGTTCTCCCACGTGTTTTTGAAGTCCATCGATACGGCGAACGGCACGGACGTCAAGGCGGTGGGCACGAAGGTCATCGTCATGCCGGACGTCGGCGTGGAGCCCCACGTCGTCGACTACCTCTTCGCCAAGATTGACAAGGACGGCAACGGTAAGCTCTCGATCCGCGAGCTCGTCACGTCACTTCGCGAGGATCCGAGCCTGGCGGCGACGCTCGGGCTGGACTTCAAGAACGGTACCGGGGAGGTGGACGACGACGCGTGCGCGGCGCTCGAGGAGTGGTTCAACACGTACGACTCAAACGGCGACAAGGAGTTTGACAAGGATGAATTTTACCAAATCTTCGTCAAGCGAGACGACGGACCCGGTCCTCCGTCCGCGGGGAACACGAACGATGTGTCCGAGGAGGAGGCGGCGCGACGCGAGACGCACGCCGCGGAGATCGCCGCGGAGATCGCGCAGTCCATTCGCGAGGCGACCGAGCTGGAGCGGGTCAAGGATACGCTCTCGAAAAGAGAAAAGGAGATGGAGGAGCTCAAGGCGCAGATGGTCCGGCTACAGACGGGCGGCGGCGAGACGACGGAGTCGGCACCCTCGGATTTGGATTCCTCGGAGGCTGGGGACGGGGATACCACGGAGGAGAGTACCCCGACGAGCACCCCGGAGAAACAGTCAGGGGTCTCCGGCGACGTGGACGTGGGCGACATCTCAAAGGCTAAGAAACTTCTCGGGATGTCGCCCCCGGTGGACGTCAGCGGTCCCGCCTACGACAACTACATGGCCTACATCCAATCGCCAAAGTTCAACCGCGGGATGACCAAAGACGGCCGCTCGCCCGTGTGCAAGATGGACTCTGCCAAAAAAGGTTTAAACGTCACGCCGCTGCGACCGTTTGAGAAGAAGAAGCGATTGGTAGACGAGCTCATCGACGAGGCGCCGCCCGCGGTTGCCGGGTATGAAAAGAACTGGATGACGTCCCTTCGCAACGGCGACCCGATGTATAAGCACGCGGTGGGGACCGAGATTTTGGTCACGGTGACCGCCGAGGGTGGCGAGACTGGGCCGAGCGGCCGGCGGATGATGAAGATCAAACGCGACGGAAACTTGAAGTCTTTCCTCGCCGCCGCCGCCGCCGCGTTGGTGCTCGATAAAAAACCGCTCAGCGCGTTCGTTCGCGACCCGAAAGACGGCGTCTGGAAAGAGATCGCGGACACGCTGCGGTTGCAGTCGGAGCAGCACGTCATGGTGAGCCACGGTGAGCCCACCGTGCGACCCGGTGATTCCAAGAAGGCTTCGCCCGTCAAGATCTCCACCCGCACCGGTTACATCCGCGCCAAGGACTTCAACGAGCTCATGGGCGACTACAAAGCCTTGAACCCCGGCGGGCAGAACAGGACGTTCTCCCGGGCGTTCACCAAGCTGTACTTGCACCCCGCGTCGCCCGTGCCGAACATGGGCGCCAAGAACCCCGCACTGCACCCGCCGGGCGTCAAGGTGCAAGACGCGGAGTTAGTGGGCACCGTCGGGATCAAGATGAGCCGGCACAGGGAGGATCTCAAACATCAGGCGGCGATGCAGCCGGTGAGCTTCCACAGGAACGTGGTGGGAGATCGCGCGAGCACGATGACGTCAACGGCGCCGGACCAGGAGACCAAGTTCCCGCGCGGATCCAAAGGGCCGAAAGGACGCATCTGGGTTCCGGGGTACTAGTCACTACGGTTTTATTTAACCGACGAATCGATCGATCATACTCGCGTCCTAGGTACTACTCCTCTTCATTCCGGGTCAAACCCCGGGTCGTCGTCGCCCCCGAACTCGTACCGCTTCCTCGGCGGCATGAGCACGCGCCCGTCGGGCCTGTCCCGTTTCCCTAGCCACCCCGGTCGCACAGCTGTGTTTGCGGCAGCTTCGGCGAAAGCGACGACGTCTGCGTTTTCAATCTGATGCATCATCGGCGATCCCGCCGGTGCCTCCACTCGGTTCATGCCGGGCATCGCGCGTACCATCGCCGCCACCGCGCCGTCCGCGTCCGCCCGCGACTGGAACGCGAACATGTGCACCGGCGTGGACCTCGCGGCGCCTCCTGTGAAGTCGTCCGCCTCGCCCCTCTTTCCCCACGCGTGTCTCGTTTTCCCGTCGGCACCCGGGCCACTCTTTGTTCGGCGCCCGGACGTGAGCTGCGGCGGTGTGTCCAGGCACAGGACGACGCTCCCGACGTCCCCGCCCCCCTCCACCCCTCGCCTCCACCACCGCACGGTCGATAGGTCGTAGTCCACGCGGCACAGCCTCGTCGTCGACGCACCGTCATCAGTCGACGAACAGGCCTGGTTCGACCTCATCGTCCGCCGCTCCCAGTCGACGAGGCATCTATGGCCGGTGGCGTCGACGGTCAGCGTGGGACCTGTTCGGGGCGTCGTCCCGTCCGCCATACGCGATCCTCCCAGGACCGTCAGGGCGCCCACCTGCAGACCCGCAAGCGGCCACGACTCGAACCTCACCATGAATGACCCGGTGCGCACCACGAGTGGCTGGACCGTTAGACTGATTCACAATCTGAGAGGAGTCTTCTCGGAGCTCGAGATGATTCTTGGAGGTCCCACTTTTGGAAACGCGATGGGCGACCACCGCGACCTGGTGTTCACCGAGCAGGTCCTTCGGGACCTGTTCCTGAGCCTGGACACGAGCGGCGACGGCTTCCTGAGCTACCAGGAGCTCTGGGACGGTCTGAACGGCAGCGACGTGGACTGGGACGAGCTCAACACCGAGAAGCGGCTCGTCATGGATCGACTGTGGGTCCAGGCGGACAGGGACGGTAACGACAGGGTCAGCTTCGCGGAGTTTTGGGAGCTCATCGCCGCGTCGAGGTCACCGACGGAGACGGAAATGACGCGCGCCTTCGAGTTCTTCAAGATGCTCGACAAATCAGGAGACGGTGCGCGCCCCTCTCACGGACGCCGCGACCCCGAATTTAGGATTCGGGTCGCCCCAGAATCAGATTCTCGCCCCAATCACTTCCATCCCTCCCCTCCCTGACCGCGCCCCTGACCTCTCCCAACCCTCACCCGCGTCCCAACCCACCACCGCAGGCCTACTCGACCGGCTCGAGATCCAGGAAGGTTTACAAAACCCCGACATCGACTGGACCCTCCTGGGCTTCGACGCCGACGTCAACGAGAGGCACATATTCTCGCAGGCGGATTCCGACGGCGACAACCGCGTCACGTTTGACGAATTCTGGAAGGTTGTCTTAAAGAACGTGTCGCAGAAAGAGGCGGCGAAGGCACGAGCCGCGGCGCAGATGGTCTCCTTGGTGGACTTCGCGCTGTGGTCCGCGGAGGACGTCGGGGATTGGCTCGAGGACGAAGGGTACGGAGTTTATAGAGACGCGTTCGAAGCCAACGGGATTCACGGCTACGCGTTACTTCGGCTCACGTTCGACAACTTGCCGCGGTTGCAGGTTCATGATTTCGATCACTGCCGGGGGATCATGACGGCGCTGAGGCGTCTGCGTGGCGCGGAACCGTCGCAGATGGAGACGTACGAGGATTGCATGGGCAAGGCGGTTTTTCACAGATCGGTCGGGTTGGAGCAAAAGAGGGGCCTTCGCATGGGAACGAGCGCGGACTTTGAGACGGAGGAGGTGAACATTCGGAACGACGCGGCGAGGCCGCAGATGCTCATGCGCGAGGCGGTGTGAATTGATAATACGACGATAGAGAGTAGTGAATAAACGACAGTCGCGTACGACTTTGAATGTAGCTAAAAGTTTAACACCAGCCCTCATCACGCGAGTCAGAGCCGGATCGCACGTGCGCGATGGACGAGCTGATGCAGACCGCGGGGCGGTACATCGGCCGCTTCTGGACGGACATCTCGGGCGCTAGGGATCCCGAGGAGGTCGCCGATGTCGCCCGGGCGCTCGTGTTCACGCCTCTCAAGGCTGGGCTCAAGCGCGCGCGCGACGCGATTTCTTCCCTTGAGGTGTCCACCAGCCCGGGCGGCCTCGGTCACGAGCGGACCGCGAACGACGCGGGGCAACTCGAACGGCGGAAGGTGCGGGTGGCGCGCAGGGCGCCCGTGAGCGGGGGTGATGTCGGGCGGGCGAGCAGGTTCGCGGCGGAGGCTGCCGACGCGGAGCGCGCGTCGACCGCCCCGGCGGAAGATGACACCCCCGCCGAACCCGAACCCTCGCCGTCGGCGGGCAGACAAAAGCGACGCAGGGTGGACGCCGACGACGCTCCTTCCGCGGAAGACGCACCGCCCGCGCCGGCATCCACGTCCCCGAAGCATCCACCCGCCAACCTCCGCGTGCGCACAGCCCTCGGTGACAAGACACCCGCGGGCATCCTCAAGGAGAACGGACGCCCAACCAAACGCAAACGACGCGATCGACCAGTCACCACCCGTCACCACGTCACGTTCGAGGACGAGGTCGGCGCCGAAGATGTCCTCGACGACGACGGCGACGACGAATCCCCCGCGCGCGCGCGACGCCGCGTGGACCCCGGCGCGGAGTCAGCGCACGGAGGTCCATCGTCAACCGCGCCCGTCTCCTTGCCCGTACGCAAGCCGCTCGCAGTCATCCTCCCGGAACCCCCGACGCTGCCGTCGCGAGCGGGCCGGGTCAGCCTCCGACCACACGGCCGCGCAGGCCGGCTCGGCCAGCGACACACGTCCGCGTCGCATCATCTGCGCGCGAGCAGGGGCGTGGGACGCACGGGCGCGGGGGTGCTGGCGTCGGTCGCGAGGCCGAGGGCATCGATCGGCGGGTGGAACGCTGGCGGAACTACTACACCAGCGGAGCTCGTCGACTTACCCGCGGATCCCAAGCCGCTGGGTGCCGTGGGGGGTGCCGACACAGCTGTGCCGGGGCTTCCTGGTGGGCTTTCGGGGTTC
>Ga0302114_10000446_pt1 | contig 28873 bp, 29 predicted proteins | sample AG5_Surface_MG_FD_203107 | JGI IMG/M metagenome (GOLD analysis project Ga0302114, IMG submission 203107) | Marine microbial communities from Western Arctic Ocean, Canada - AG5_Surface | ecosystem: Environmental > Aquatic > Marine > Oceanic | place: Canada: Western Arctic Ocean | collected...
GATTCGCATAACGTTCAAGGGGAGCCGCTCTGTCCGGAGAGCGGCTTTTTTATTGCCTTCTTTTATGGGAGTACGTGAGTGACCGCATCACTAGTCAGCCTGCTTATTTTTTTGTGGACCGACTGAGCGGCCTGCTTGGTATCCCAAAAACAACGCCAGTAAAAACCAAATCAAATCGTAACCATCAGTAAATAGGCCCAGCAGAATGGCCACAATCCCAGAGATAAAGTAAGTGGTAGTCCTTTTGTTCATTGCCTGACCTTCAAACCATTACTCATCATCTACCTTAAACACGACGTTATCTAGAAGGACGTGACTCACGGCGTCAGCATTCACCCAAGTGATTTCTCCGTCATCATCGTTTGAGACCTGGAACATCGTGTTCACCATTGGGTCTCTCGCTCCGCCTTCACACCAGATGACTTGTCCAATAAACCCCTCGTCGGTGGACTTCTGAGCTACCTGCTGTTGAGATTGGACAATCACGATGTTGCCTGGGCAAACCGACAGAAAGACAGGTGCTGGAGTGTTGACCAGTGGTGAGGGTGCTGAGTTTGGATGATCAGTGCTCATCCTTCGACTGCTCAGTACACCTGTTCTACTTTATTGTTTTCGTTCGCCTCGTCAATCCAACTGGTCCAATGCCCTTCGCATCGTGTCGAGATCGACTGAGCCATACACACCCGTGATGCTGGTCTTTGAGGGGCTGTGACCAAACAGCTTTCCGATGGTCCGCTCATTAACGTCTTTCATCCGTAGACAACTAGCAGCCCAGTCTGTGGTGGCTTTAGGAGATACGCCAAGGATGTCATTCCAATGCATACCTTCTGCCCACCGTGCTCGGTTTGGGTTGTAAGCCCAGGGGAATATCAAGCCAGAGGAGTTGTCGCTGGCGACAACCTTCAGCACCTCCATCAGCTTGGGATGCATGGGTATGACTCTCTGTCTATATGCATTCTTCAGCGGCCTGGTCTCATGGCCTTTGAAGCTGATTGTTCCTGCCTCTAGATCTATGTCCTCCCACCTCAGGCCCGCTGCCTCTGAGGCATGACTACCTGTCCACCTCAAGAGATGCCATAGCAGTTGATGGTGTTTAGGGAGCTTGGACCAGTTCCTATCAGCCTCATCCAGTCTCACCACCTTCTTCACTACGGCCTTGCTCCTGACTCTCTTGGTCAAGCCTTCGATGGGGTTGCTGTCTATCCAGCCCTCATCTACGGCCACGTTGAACAAACCTGAGAGGTACCTGAGCCTGGTCTTGGTTGTGCTAGCTGCTGTCGTCTGGAGCAGGTGCTGTCTGTAGGCCAGGGCGTCTTCACGGGTCAAAGCAGTTATGAACTGCCTCTGGCTGTGCTCCATCAGCTTGCCCATGTGGATCTCCCATTCCTTCCTTGTGCTGGCTGCAGGTGACTTCAGCAGGGTTGCCAGGGTGAGCAGGTCTTCAGCTGTCTTGGGTGGCTTAGCGGTCCCCTCAAGCACTCCCTTGGCAACCGCTAACTGTTGCTCATAGATCTGGTTGATCGTTCCTTCCTCGTCCAGATACATCGGCTCCCTGCTGTTCATCTGAACCAACTCATGGGCATCCATGTCTTCTGTGAACTGGTCCCTACTCGGCAGCAGCGAGAGGATCTTCTGTTGAGGCGTGGTCTGGACCAGTCCCCTTGCTTCTCTGATCAATTGATCGGTCTCCTCAAGGAACACAAGAGCATTTCTCTTTGCTTCTGTGAGGGTGTTGCCTGCTTTCCTCCTCCACATGGAGCATCCGATGGCTCTTACAAGCTTTGGAGGGACACGCCGCTGGAAGTACCAGCCATCTCTACCTGTCCGTCTAGTGAGGTATTGGTTCGATTGAGTCTTGGCCACTGTGCTGCTGTTCCTGTGTATGCCCACAATGTAGGCCCAGCAACTCTCGTGTTGCCAGTGTCTAGCTGCTATCTGGCTTGTCTTGGCCTATGCTGCGGATCTTGCTGAATTGCAGCATGAAATGTCCGATCCCTCTCTGATCCTATGGAGCCAAGTTCCTTTGATCCGAGCTTGCCTAGCATCCGATTGCTGCAGACCTGGATTCGTGAACGGAAAATCCTCAGTCTTGAATTAACCGATGGGCGTCGGCTGATTGGAGTGCTGATCTGGCAAGACCAAAACTGTTTGGCACTTCAATCGTCGGATTCTGACGACCCGGTTTTGATCAGTCGGGCTGGCATGCTCCTGGTCCGGCCGTTGCCCCGGGGCCTTTAAAAAACAGCATTTGTGTCACGATTTGTCCAAATGGTCCCTTGTCGTGACGGCTTCCTCGTCCCCATCCGCCAGCCCAGCCTCTTCGGCCACTGATCGGTATCAACCCCTTGAGCTCGAAGAGCGCTGGCAAGCGCTTTGGAAGGACCAGCGCCTTTATGAAACGCAGGACCCGAAGCCAGGCCAAAGAGCTTTTTATGCCTTGTCGATGTTTCCGTATCCGTCGGGAACGCTTCACATGGGACACGTCCGTAATTATGTGATCACGGATGTGATTGCTCGGGTGCAACGCATGCGAGGTGATGCGGTGCTTCATCCCATGGGTTGGGATGCTTTTGGCTTACCAGCTGAAAATGCCGCCATTGAACGGAAGATCGAAGCCGGCGTTTGGACAGATAGCAACATCGCTCAGATGCGAGACCAGTTGGGTCGCCTTGGATTATCAATCGACTGGGATCGTGAGGTTGCTACTTGTCACAGCGATTACTACCGCTGGACGCAGTGGCTCTTCCTGGAACTTCATGCTGGTGGTCTTGCTTACCAAAAGGACGCCACTGTCAATTGGGATCCCGTTGACCAAACGGTGCTAGCAAATGAACAAGTGGATGCAGATGGACGCTCCTGGCGCTCTGGAGCGTTGGTGGAAAAGCGGGACTTGCGCCAATGGTTTTTACGCATCACTGATTACGCCGATGCCCTGCTTGATGATCTCGATCAACTAAAGGGTTGGCCTGAACGCGTCCGGACTATGCAAGCTAACTGGATCGGCCGTTCCATTGGTGCGGAGATCGATTTCCAAGTTGAAGCCCATCCAGGTATTTCAATCACTGTTTTTACAACGCGTCCAGACACGTTGTTTGGAGTGAGCTATCTCGTTTTGGCTCCTGATCACGCTCTTGTTGATCAACTCACCACAAGCGATGAACGCATTTCGGTTACTGCATTCCGGGATCTTATGGCTGAACTGAGTCAAGAGGAGAGGACGTCTGATGATCAACCAAAACGTGGAGTTCCCACCGGTGCCGTAGCTATTAATCCCGCCAATGGTGAATCAATTCCCATTTGGATTGCCGATTATGTGCTCGCTGATTACGGAACTGGAGCTGTCATGGGGGTACCGGCCCATGACGTTCGAGATTTTTTATTCGCTCGGCAACATGAATTGCCTTTTCAACGGGTCATTGAAGTTGCAGGAACTAATGAGCATCTCAATGACGGTGAAGCCTGGACAGGACCAGGCACCATGATTCACAGTGCTGGTTTTAGTGGATTAACAAATCAAGAGGCTAAAACTGCCATTACCAATCATGGGGCCGAGAACGGTTGGGCTCGGGCTAAACGTCAATACAGGCTGCGCGATTGGTTGATCTCCCGTCAAAGATATTGGGGATGTCCAATCCCAATTATTCATTGTGATGATTGCGGTGCTGTTCCAGTGCCCCGTGATCAGCTACCGGTTGAATTACCAGCTGGAATTGATCTCAATGGTGCAGGCGGATCTCCCCTCGCTCGTGCTGAGAGTTGGGTCAGTGTGAGCTGTCCTAAGTGCGGTAAATCAGCTCGACGCGAGACCGATACGATGGATACTTTTATGTGTTCATCGTGGTATTACCTGCGATTTGTAGATCCTCATAATCGAGATCTTCCATTTGATGCAACTTCGGTAAATCGATGGTTACCGGTTAAGCAGTATGTGGGGGGAATTGAGCATGCAATCCTTCACTTATTGTATGCGCGCTTTTTTACTAAGGCACTGAATGATCGTGATTTGCTTGAGATAAATGAACCCTTTGAACGCTTGCTAACGCAAGGCATGGTGCAAGGCACCACCTACCGCAATCCGAGAACAGGGCGTTATGTGTCCCCTGCAATGGTGACGGATGAATCCAAACCCCTCGATCCAGATGACGGTGGACCGCTAGAGGTTTTATTCGAAAAAATGTCCAAGTCGAAGCACAACGGTGTGGATCCAGCTGCTGTGATTGATCGCTACGGCGCTGATACCGCTCGGATGTTCATTCTGTTCAAAGCACCTCCAGAAAAGGATTTGGAATGGGATGACGCGGATGTAGAGGGTCAATTCCGCTTTTTGCAGAGGCTTTGGAGGCTGGTGGATGCGGAGGTCAGCCATGATGCGGCCGACCCTGCAACAGGCGAATCAGACGGTGAGATGCGCCGGGCCGTGCACCAAGCCATCAAAGCTGTTAGCGAGGATCTCAGCGATGACTTTCAGTTCAATACGGCGATTTCGGAGCTGATGAAGTTGAGCAATGCCCTCTCCTCTGGCTTGGCTCAAGCCTCTAATGGTGTGCGGCAAGAAGCGATGTCCGCTCTCGTGCGATTACTGGCGCCATTTGCACCTCACCTAGCCGAGGAGTTTTGGAAACGACTCGGCGGACAAGACAGTGTTCACATTCAGCCATGGCCAGACCACGATCCTGATGCCCTGGTTATGCAGTCCATTGAAGTGGTGATTCAAGTCAAAGGAAAGGTGCGGGGATCGATGTCCGTTGCCGTTGATTGCAGCAATGAAGAGCTGGAGCGCTTGGCTCTTGCCAGCGACGTGGCCCAGCGCTGGCTGGAAGGCAAACCTCCCAGACGCGTGATTGTGGTTCCCGGAAAGCTCGTCAACCTGGTGCCGAGCTCTTAACGGATCAACCTTTACTGAAGCGTAGTGAGGCTGGACTATCCCAGCTTCCCTGTGCGACGTATCCACGATCGTTGCCCGTGAGATGACGCAGGATCCAGAAAATGGCTTCTTCAGTGCCTAATCCAATGACTTTCTGGATGTCGGCTGCAGACCTGGACACTCCGTCGGATAAAACGTCCTCTACTTGCTTTTGCAGATTGAGAATGGCGGCTGCGGCTTTTTTGCCTGCTTCTACACCTGGTTGGTGATAAGCATTCACATTGACCAACTCTCCATACAAACCAACGGCCCGCTCAAACAGTGCGATCAGTGCTCCGAGACGGCGCGCGTCAAAGCTACGCATGCTGATACTCAAGCTTTGACGCCCTCCTTCCGTGAGTGCTGAGCGCGTCCCTTGCAAAAATCCATCGAGGAAGTCACCAGGACGCTCACCCTCAAGCGAAGGGATGTCATCAACATCACGCAGAACTTCGATGAAGGTCACGAAAAAATTATCGATTCCGTCACGCAATTGTTGAACGTAGGCGTGTTGGTCGGTTGATCCCTTATTTCCATACACGGCAATGCCTTGATGCACTTCCTTTCCATCGCGATCTAGGTGTTTACCTAGCGATTCCATCACCAGCTGTTGGAGGTAACGACTGAAAACCTCTAGGCGATCCCGGTAAGGAAGCACGACCATGTCGCGTTTACCTTTACCTTCGCCTGCTGCATACCAGGCTGCTGCCATTAGTGCTGATGGATTGCGGCGTACATCTGTGCAGCGCGTGGCGTCATCCATTTGGGCGGCTCCTGCCAAGAAGCCACGGATATCGCAACCGATCAACGCGCCTGGTAGTAAACCAACAGCACTCGTGATGCTGGTTCGACCACCGATCCAGTCGAACATGTCGAAACGCTTGAGCCAGTTTTCTTTTTCGGCCTGCTGATCGAGCTGGCTGCCCGCCATGGTGACCACGACCGCTTGTTCTGGCCAACTGCCTCCAAGCGCTTCGAGGCGATGTCTGGCTTGTTCCATGCCGAGGTGGGGTTCGGGGGTTCCCCCCGACTTGCTCACCGTGATGACCAGCGTTGTATGGAGACGTTCACCCAGGCTTGCAAGAACCCGGCTCATGCCATTGGGGTCCACGTTGTCGAAAAAGTGGAACGGCAGACCCACTTCATGGTCCTGAAGAGCGCGAACCATGAGCAAAGGACCGAGAGCACTCCCTCCGATTCCAATCCAAAGAACATCGGTAAAGGGCTTTCCGTCGGGAGCCTGAATGGTTCCAGCAAGAATTGATTGACCGAATTGATCGATGGCATCAATCTCAGCAGAGATGCTTACACCAACTTGTTGATCCGGCGCTAGTTGCGGCTGGCGTAACCAATAGTGGCCAACTTGACGTTGCTCATCGGCGTTGGCGATCGCACCCCCCTCCAACTCTTCCATCGCTTTGAACGCTTGTTCCAGGCGGGGAGTGAGCTCCTCGAGAGCAGAACTATTGAGATGCATCCGACTGACATCAAGCCAGAGCCCGAGATCGTCGTGATACCAAAGCAAATCGCAAAAGCGTTGCCACTGGGTCTGGCTATCGATGGCGCTGAAATCCGGGAAGCTCATCTCTTGCGGAGAACCTTCATCCCTGAACCTATCCGTGATTGTCCGAGATGCCCACGAATTGGAATATCACGGTTATTCTCGCAGCGGGAACGTGGCCTGTTTTGTGAGTGTCTTTGGACGTCAGGTTGTTGCCATAACGGGAGTTCTGGGCTTTATCTGTTTGTCCGTTGCTCACCTTCGCAGCACCGCCCAACTGCCCTTACTAGATGCTGAGATCCAGACGCAGCCTCTGCAGGGAGATCCGAGTGTCTTCAGCCCAGAAGAGCTTTTGCTGCTGCAGCGTCGTTTTGGAGTGCATGGACCACAAACTCGACTCGCTCAGTTATTTACCCGGGGCATGGACCAATTCCAGCCTCTGCGAACGCAAACGGTCAATCGACTTCAAGAACTTAGGCCCGTTATTAAGAGGGAATCGAGACGTTATCGGGTGAATCCGATGCTGGTCACAGCAATTTTGTTTGATGAAATACAGCATTCCAAGCCGGGAGAAGATCTGCCCTTTGTTGTCCATTCCGGACTTGTTTCAACGCATGGTCCAGCTCAACTTGGAATTAGTGAGTTGATTCATCAAGGTCGACTTCCCTTGGAGCCATCAAAAATTGAAATCGCTGAAGCTAGAAATCTTTTGATGAATTCCGACGCCAATGTTGAATTACTTGCAGCAAAGATAGCTCGCCTCAAAAAGGAGTTAGGGCTCTCTCCCGATCAAGTTCTAATAGCTAGTCGCTCGTATGTTGATGCCAAAGCGATCGCAACTTTGGCTTACCTTCATAATGGCAAACTTGATTATCCCAGGCGTGTGTTGCGATATATGCAAGATACTGAGTTGCATGGTTTAATTTTTTCGGAGCGTCGTCCAACCACTCAACCATTAGTTTAATAGTTGATTCTATTAAGTCATAGGCTCATCATGAATAACGAATTCTGTTATAAGCCGTTAGGGGCACAAAACATTTAATGCTGCTAAACGTGTTTGAAGTTCATCCCAATCAAAACTTCTTGGATCGCCTCGCTCTCCACCAAGATCAACGTGGCGATGGGACGTAATCGCCGCCGGGGTAAATCCAAAACGATCGATCCAGTCTTTTAGTACAAGCGCTAATGAGTCATATTGTGCAGTTGAGTATCCGCTATGCGCCGATCTACTATTGCCGCCATCTTGAGGTGTTTCAAGGCTTAAGTGAAGTGCAAAATTGTTGACTGAACCCCTTATTTTTGCATTGGTTACGGCCCATTCACCAAGAAAAGCCGAATAACCCGCTCCATAGGCGCGGTTGAGTGGATCCACAAGATCAACAATCTTTCCATCGAGACCAATCACTGTGTGATAACTCACTTGATCTGCATCTCTGGGATGGGGAGTCATAAAGGTATTGACAGCTGATTGAAGCGAGTACACCGTTTCATGGAGTACAACGACGCGTGGATCAGGGTTGAGGGTTGCTCCCCAGGGATTAATCCTGAAGCGTTCTCCAAAATTAGAAGGATCTGTCTCTACAGACACTCTCCGTTGCTTGAGTGTGCTTTGTTGTGCGTCTAGCCGGTTTTTAACCTTCGCGTCAAAGCCTGAACATTGTTTGGCGAGGGGTGAAGACCAAGAGATCGCTCTGGGGGGTTGCGGTTGTTTGGTTTGTTCAACCTTTTGATGCCCTCGCTTCGCCTCGCTGCCTATTTCATCAAGAAGATCGAGTAGAGACGGACTTCTCGCTTTAAGCGCACCAGTTTGGTCATTGCTTAACCAGGCCAGGGCACCCATGCCAAGAATCAGAGTGCCACTACAAAGAATCAAAGTCGCACCACGATGGGATAGGTGAGACTGCACTCGCTTCCAGATTTCAGTTACACGATTGAAAACCATCGATCACGTAATTCTTTTTGTGATAGAGATGAACCAGGGTCCCAGGCGATCTCCCATTGCTCAACTATCGGATCGCTTTTCTTTAGGGTTGTAGAGCTAATATGACCTCGACGTGCATAAAGAATGGGAATCTGTTCGGGCCCTTGAAGGAGTGCTTGCCAATGCTCAAGACCCCTTAGACGCCAATCACGAACACCGATCAGCTCATCCCCTGGGACAAGTCCTGCTAGTTCGGCAGGGCCGCTAGGACTCACCATGTTGATCAAAAGTCGACCTTTTTGCTTAGAAAGTTGCATCCCTACGTTTGGATGCTTCGAGTGAATCGCAACCGCTTGCAAGCCAAGAGCGTTCAGGCTTTCATGAATTGGAGCTGCCATCGTGGTTTCAAGCCAGGTTGGCAAAAGCTCCGACAATGCCACATTGTGGGCAGCAACAGCTTGAATCAGGTCAGTTGGCTCATAACCCTTGCCATGCCGCCCTAAGTGTTGCCAAAGGTCTCGAACAACATAGGAGAGGGCAGAACCTGATTTTCTAAGTTGTACATCAAGGCAAAATGAAACAACAGTTCCAAGTCGGTAATAACTAATTTGTGCCACAGAATTTGCGGTTGTTTGCTTGTAAAGGCGTAGCCAAGCTTCTCTAGAGCTATCAGCTAAGGATTGAATCTTGCATCCAGGATTAAGCAGCACATGAGAAATATCTTGTCCTAAGTCTTTAAGAAACGTTTTTCGATCAGATTTGTCCGCTAAAAGCGACAGAGTGAGATCAAAATAACTCGTTATTCCTTCTGCAAACCAAAGTCCATCGCTGATTTCTGCCTTGTCGTATCGATAAGGAACGTAGGCGCCGGGTCGGAGTCTACGCACATTCCATTGGTGAAAATATTCGTGGCCAATGAGCTGTAGGAGCTTTCGATAGCCATCCTTTTTCGTGAGAGTTTCCCAGGAAAATTGAAGTACTGAGGAATGATCATGCTCTAAACCACCATATCCTTGATCGAGTAGCTGAATCACTAATTGATAACGATCACCAGACGGTGGTGGGGTACCCATCAGCCTGCAAGCGGCTTCACAGACGGCCTCGATATCGGCTTTAAGGGTGAGAGGCCAGCCCATCGGTGGCGTGCCAATCGTTAGCAATTCATGCTGATGACCACAAACTGTGAACGGACGGGAATTAAAGGGACCGGCGTGTACGGGAGCATCAACGAGATGGTCAAAATCTTTTGCTTCGTAGCCATCGTCAACAGGTGAAAGTGGGAGATGTCCTAACCAACCGGTAGGCAAACACAGCTGGAGATGATGCGGATTCCAGCGTTCTCCATCAATCAGCATGACCACTGCGGGAAGGCACAGGGATGCGAAATCTGGATCCAAATGATTGGTACGCACCGTGAGCTGACGCGCTTCCAGCGTGTAGGTCAAGCAAACGGGGTCGAGATTCAGGAGCTCGGTCGTCCAGCACGAGGGAGCTACTCGCGTGCAGCTAACAACTCGACCTGATTGCTGAAGCTGAAGACTGTGGAGATGCTGTGCGTGGTCACGAACGGTATATGACCCAGGTGTCCAACTCGGCATCAACCAGGATTGATAATGCGTTCGAGGTGTCCACTCGAGTTTCACCTTGAGTTGCTGACGTGCAGGCTCGCAGAGATCGATCGAAATCCTGACGCCACCCATCAGCAGCAGATCGCTCGGTCAGCTCCCTGCTGGTCTGTCGTTGAAAGAGATGGACCATAGGTGACCCCTTCTGCAGAGCGCAGGGCCGACCTCAGGGCATAGGACCGCAAAATGGTTTTGAGATGCGTTTTGTGTCCTGCGGAATCTCTGGTTTGACCAAGATCCAGCATCAACGCTAAAGAACCATCGGCATCCCACCTCCAGCCCATTTGGAGACCGCTGCTGTTTGTCGCTACCAATTCAGCCGGATAAATATCCTGGCCAAACGCTTTGATCAGGCCTGGTCGCTGGACGAGGTAATGCTCCGCTAACAAAGTTTCCTCAAGAAGCTCGAGGTCTGTGATGACGGTTGGCAGAATGGTCAGATGGGACATGAGCACATGATGCCCGCGCATTTGAACCTTAGCCACTGTGCTCCTGATTCACTCGAATCAGGTCTCGAGCTGATCTCCCCATCGATTCAGCAATGGCCACACTTTGAGCCAGCCTTGCGATTGGGAGTGATGGCTTCTGGTAATGGAAGCAATTTCGAGGCGATTCAAGAGTCGATTTCTGCTGGCGCTCTGCATGCCAACATTCGGCTTCTAGTGGTCAACAACCAAGGCTGTGGCGCTGAACAACGAGCGGAGCGTCTCAACATTCCTTGTCACTTGTTGGATCATCGACAGTTTGGGACAAGAGAACATCTCGACCACGCTCTTGTGAATGCGTTTCTTGAGGCTGATGTGGATCTGATTGTGATGGCTGGATGGATGAGGATTGTGACTCCAGTGCTAATTGAAGCCTTCCCGAACAGATTGCTCAATATCCACCCATCACTTCTGCCTAGCTTCAAAGGACTCGATGCGGTTGGTCAAGCTCTTCAAGCGTCTGTGCGGATCAGTGGTTGCACTGCCCATTTGGTCCAGGCCGATGTGGATACCGGACCGGTCATCGCCCAGGCGGCTGTTTCTGTGCTTCAGGACGACAGTCCAGAGTCCTTGGGCCTGCGTATTCAATCCCAGGAACACCGCATTTTGCCCTGGGCTATCGCTCTTGCCGGTATGAAGTGGCGGCAGACATTGGCGCTGTCTACCAGCAGAAATCAGGGATAAAAGGGGATGAGGGGCAACCCTGTCTCGCCCGGCAGGCCTGCCATCAGGTTGAGACATTGAATGGCCTGTGCGGCTTGTCCTTTCATCAAGTTGTCAACAGCGCTCATCAGGACAAGACGCCCGGTTCGATTGTCGACTTGAACGGATAAAAAGGCCCGGTTGGTGTGTTTAGCCCATTTCGTTGCTGGATAGATTCCAACAGGCAACACCGTGACACAGGTGTGATGGCGGTAAAAACTATCCAAAACTGTGGTGCAGTCTTCGGCAGTAAGTCCCGGATCGCGCAATCTGGCGTACACGGTTGAAAGCAGCCCTCGCACCATGGGAACGAGATGGGGTGTGAACTGCAATTGGATTCCACATCCAGCAACCTCACTAGCCATTTGCTCAATTTCTGAGGTGTGGCGATGGCCTACAACCGCGTAAGGACTGATCGATTCAGAGGCTTCCGCCAGCAGAAGATGCTCTTTTGCTGCGCGTCCACCACCGGATGTGCCCGTCTTTGCATCGATTATCACACCGTCTTGTTCGATTAATCCTTGCTTGAGGAAGGGCAATAAAGGGAGCAAGCTCGCGGTGGGAAAGCAGCCAGGCGCAGCAACCAATCGAGCTGTTGCAATGGCAGAAGCATTCCACTCAGGTAATCCGTATGTAGCTTCAGAACACAGATCGGCATCCGTGCGCTTGCACGAGAGAGCCTCCTGGGCGTAGACACTCGACCACTGTTCGAGCGAGCGGTAGCGGTAATCAGCTGAGAGATCTATGACTCGAACGCCTTGATCCAGAAGCCCAGGAACCAGGCCACTCGCTAGACCATTGGGGAGGCTGAGCAAGGCCACATCAGCGCGCTCGGCAATTCTTTTGGGCTCAGGACTCTCCACCAGGGGATCATCCGGTAGGGGCAAAAACGGACAGAGCTCGCTCCAACGTTTGCCAGCACTTCGTTCTCCGCCAAGCAGGCTGATCTCAAAATTGGGATGGGACTGCAACAGCCTCAGGCTTTGCAAGCCCCCATAACCGGATGCTCCGATTACCGCAACTCGTTTGATCGCCATGAACTGAGCGGAATGATCGGCTGATCGTACTGGCGTCGATCATGATGAGAGCTTGTTGGATACCTAGAACGCTGAGCCATTCAGCCGCAGCTGCAGAGGGCATGGATCCGATCTTTGATTCCATCCCTGATGCCCTAAACGCCATCCGTAATGGCGAGTGCGTTGTCGTCGTCGATGACGAGCGCCGTGAAAACGAGGGAGATTTGATTTGTGCTTCGCAGTTTGCGACACCAGAACAGATCAATTTCATGGCCAAAGAGGCTCGTGGCTTGATCTGTCTTGCCATCCAAGGAGATCGTCTTGATGCCCTCGACCTGCCCTTGATGGTTGATCGCAACACCGATGAGAATCAAACGGCGTTCACGGTGAGTATTGATGCCGGCCCAGAGCATGGCGTCTCGACTGGAATTTCAGCGGAGGACCGCTCTCGCACGATTCAAGTTGTGCTCCAGGCCGATGCCAAACCATCCGATCTAAGGCGTCCAGGCCACGTGTTTCCGCTAAGAGCCCGTTCTGGAGGTGTGCTCAAACGTGCTGGTCATACCGAAGCTGCTGTTGATCTCTCCCAGCTCGCCGGACTCATCCCATCGGGGGTGATTTGTGAAATACAGAATTCCGACGGGTCGATGGCTCGTCTGCCGGAACTTCAGGACTACGCCAAACATTTTGGCTTAAGGCTTATCAGCATTGCTGACCTCATCAGCTACAGGCTTCAAAACGAACGTTTTGTTCGTCGTCATGCGCAGGCAGTCATGCCTAGTCAGTTCGGACAGTTTCAGGCGATCGGATTTCGCAATGAACTAGACAACAGTGAGCATGTTGCCCTGGTGAAAGGTATTCCCGGGCAACTGCAAGAACCTGTCTTGGTTCGGATGCATTCAGAGTGCCTTACGGGAGATGCATTTGGGTCTCTTCGTTGTGACTGTAGGCCACAACTTGAGGCCGCTTTGTCGCAAATTGAGCAAGAAGGTGAAGGAGTTGTTGTTTATTTACGGCAAGAAGGGCGTGGCATTGGCCTGATCAATAAGTTGAAGGCTTACAGCCTGCAAGATGGAGGACTCGACACTGTTGAAGCAAATGAGAAGCTGGGTTTTGCAGCAGATCTACGCAATTACGGGGTGGGAGCTCAGATTCTCGGTGATCTTGGAATTCATCGCCTCAGGCTCCTGACCAACAACCCACGCAAAATTGCAGGACTCGGGGGGTATGGCCTGGAAGTTGTGAGTCGAATCCCACTCATCATCAATCCTGGTGATTATAATGCCAATTACCTAGCCACAAAGAGAGATAAACTCGGTCATTTATTCAATGAGAATGGTGCTGCAGATGTTGTAACTCTGGCTTGGGATTGTGGTGACGATCTGATCGCTAAACTCCCAGATCTTTTGAATAAGGCTGAGATGTTGGCTTTAAAATTAAGTCTTACTTTGCAACCAGAGCAAACACCAAGACTGCTTGCGCTTTGGGAGCGTCCTCAATTTGTTTGGACTGTTTCAGGTGAGAATTCCGCAATTGAGCTATTTCTCAAATCTTTGGCGTCTTGGGCGGAAACAAAAAGGCTTGGCTTCTTGAAAACAGCGAAAGCAGAACAGCGTCTTCATCCTTCATTGCAACTCAATCGCGAAGACAGGGACTTGGCTTCTTTGCTGAACGACAAAAAAAATGGCTGGTCAGAAGAAGCTGACCAGCCGACTCTGATTCACTGGTCCTAACGGATCAGTCACTCACTGTGACGCTTTCAATGCGACTGCCGTTTTTCAAGGCTAGAACAACATTCATGTCACCGGTTTGTCCGAACACGGTGTGAACCCCATCGAGGTGGGGCTGAGCTTCATGAACGATGAAAAATTGGCTTCCGCCTGTGTTCTTACCGGCATGGGCCATCGAAAGGATGCCAGGAGCATGCTTTCGATTATTGATTTCACAATTAATCATGTAGCCAGGACCGCCTGTTCCAGGCATCCCTTTTGCGCCTTCACGGCTGTTTGGGCATCCACCTTGAGCCATAAAACCATCAATGACTCGATGGAAGGCAAGACCGTCGTAGAAACCTTCGCGCGCGAGCTTCACAAAATTGGCGACGGTGTTCGGCGCATCTTGATCGAACATTTCCACTGTGATCTGGCCGGCATCCGTTTTCATCAGGACTGTCGTCAAGGCACCAAAAGCAAAAACCAATCTTAGGCAAACGAGCAAGATGAGTGTCAATGCGCGCCGTTTTTAAATCATGACCACACTCCCTTCCTTCCTCCAAGACGCTCGAGTTGGTGTGATCGGTGGTAGTGGTTTGTATGCGATCGATGGACTCGAATCTGTTGAAGAGGTCACGTTGGATACGCCATTCGGCGTTCCTTCCGATTGTTTGCGCGTCGGCCAACTGAATGGAGTTGAGGTGGTGTTTCTTGCCCGCCATGGTCGCTCACATCACCTGTTCCCAAGCGAAGTTCCCTATCGGGCCAATATCTGGGCCATGAGGTCCTTAGGGGTGCGCTGGTTGATATCGGTGTCCGCCGTGGGATCTCTTCAGGAACATCTGCGCCCTCGCGACATGGTTGTTCCAAACCAGTTCATAGACAGAACGGTGCAGAGGCCTCAATCCTTCTTTGGCGATGGCTGCGTGGCCCACGTCAGCCTTGCTGATCCATTTTGCGAGCGGTTGAGTGAACTGCTTGCATCTGCAGCATCGACAGAAATGCCTTCCGGACATCGGTTGCATCGCGGTGGCACCTATCTATGTATGGAAGGTCCAGCGTTTTCGACGAGAGCGGAAAGCGAGCTCTATCGCAACTGGGGTTGTGATGTAATTGGCATGACGAATCACACGGAAGCCCGTCTAGCGAGAGAAGCTGAAATCGCCTATGCCTCGCTCAGCATGGTGACTGATTTTGATTGTTGGCATAAAGAGCACGATGCTGTGACCGTTGAAATGATCATTGGCAACCTCAAATCCAATGCCATTGCCACGGGGCCAATCCTCTTCGCTCTCATGGACAAATTGAGCCGTGAACGTCCTTCTTCCCCAGCCCATCACGCTCTCAAAGATGCTTTGATGACGCCTCCTGATGCTGTTCCTGCGGCAACTAGGCAACGCCTGGATTTATTTACGAGTGCTTATTGGGGACCAGCAAACGCTCAAGCTCAATGAGCAGTTGAATTGAGAGTTATTCCAATTGAACCAAGGGCTGTGCGCAGGTTGCCGTTGTGATTCGCCAACAGGGTTTGGGCTTCTGGAAGATCCATGGATCCAGCCGCCATCACAAGAGCCCGTTTGACCGATCCCTTGGCTTCCTCTAGTAGCGGAAGCCCTTGCTCGCGCGATAAGCCAACGAGATCAGTCAAAATTCTTAGCGAGCGGTCCACAAGTTTGCTGTTGCTAGCGGCGACATCAACCATGCAGTTGCCATATACCTTTCCCAACTTCACCATCACTCCGGTGGAAAGAATGTTGAGTGCCATTTTTGTGGCGGTTCCCGCCTTCAAACGTGTTGAGCCAGTCAATAGTTCTGGGCCGGTGATTAAACGGATATCGAGGTGGCAAGACATGGGCGCTTGATCTGCGGGAACGCAGGCCATTGCTATAGCCAAGGCCTCTAATTCCACGGCGTATTGCAGTGCACCGCGTACGTAGGGCGTGGTGCCTCCAGCGGCAATGCCTACCAAGCAATCATCCGAACAGAATTGATGTTCTTTGAGGTCGTCTACGCCTGCTGTCTCTAGATCCTCAAGTCCCTCTGAACTGCGTAGAAGGGCCGGAGCACCTCCAGCTAAAAGACCTTGTACCAGTTCTGGTGGGCTGCAAAAGGTGGGGGGACATTCAGCGGCATCCAAAACACCAAGTCGACCTGAGGTTCCTGCTCCGATGTAAAACAGTCGCCCGCCTTTGCTTAACCGCAATGCCACAGCATCAACTGCAGCGCTGAGGGCTTCTGAAGCAGCTTCAACCGCTAATTGAGGTTTGCGATCTTCATCGATGAACAGCTTCACTAGGTCGTTTGTGGACAACACGTCCAAATCAACGCTGCGGGGGTTCGACTGCTCTGTTGTGAGGTAGCCCCGATTTTCAGACGGATTCACAGCAAACCTTCTAGGCGACGGCGGACATCATCAAGACCATCACTTGGGTTTGATGGCTGAACGCTATCGAGCGATTGATCATCAGTTTGCCAATTGCTGACATCACGATTGGCAGTGGGAGGAGCCAGCATCAAGCGCTCGTCATCTGATTTGGGTACGAAGCCAGTTTCGACGAGTCGCGCTTCATATCCAGCCTCAGTGCAGAAAAGTTCCACCTCGTGTTGATCGAGAGCCTCAACAGTTGGGGTGGGGAAATCCTGGGCCTCTAACAGGCCTGCATACCGTTCGGCATCGTCGCAGTTTTCAAACATCAAAACCACGGTCTGGCCAGAGAGCTCAAGGGAATGAATGCCCTCACTGTCCTGACCGGCGTCATAAAGAAGGACGTGAACGAGCATGAGATGTTCTAGGTCGCTTTCAGTCTCTCATCGAAAGACCTGGATTAGATCCGACCTTGATCCAAGCTCAGTTCCTGAAGCCTCTGGTAGAGCGCTTGTTCGTCATCGTTCAGATGGGCAGGAATCACGATGACCACTTCCACCAGCTGATCACCTTGTCGGTCATTCCAGACCAGGCCGCGTTCTCGAAGTCGCAGCAGGCGGCCACTCGATGAACCTGGAGGTACTTGAAGGGTGACGGAACCGGACAGCGTTGGAACATCCACCGAGCATCCAAGGGCCGCATCGGGAGGAAATAGTTCCAAGCGGTACAACACGCGCAATCCATCAATCCGTAGGCCTTCATCAGTTACAACCTGCAGCTGCAAAAAATGATCACGACCACCAGGTGCGACTCCCTCCAAACGGAGGCGCCAACCATCCCCTGCGAATGGAGGCGTATCTACCTCGATCACAGTCCCATCTGAGAGCTCAAGATTCACAGCCGTGCCGTGAAGGGCCTGGTCGGGAGTCAAGACAACCGTTGTTTCGAGATTGTGTTGTGAACGAACAGGAGGTGGAGGTTGGGGAGATGGGGTGGGTCTGCGCTCCGATTGCGAGTGATCATCGTTGTGAGTGACTTCGGCGCGATCAGGCTCTGGAGGATCACCAATACCCAGAACAACGGCGAGATACTCCTCGAAATCAGGAAACCCTGAAGCAAACGGGTCTTGGCTACTACTTCGACCGGTGCGACGGAGCTCCCAGGCGACACGCCTGTCGTGATCACTGAGGACGGCATAGGCCTCATTCACGAGTTTGAAGCGCTCTTCAGCCTGGCGATCGTTTCCGTTGAGATCGGGGTGCCAGCGCCTTGCTTCACGCCTGAAAGCACGTTTCAGTGAAACTCCGTCACTGCCTGGATCGAGACCAAGGAGGGCCCAATAATCGGGATCAGCGATAGAAGTCATCATCCCAAGGGTCGATTCCGCGACGTCCACTTCTCATTCGTTCGTCGGAACGACTACCAGTGGACCAGGGGTCATCCTCCCAATCATCGTCTGCAAAGAGTTCGTCTTTGAGCGTTCCCAGCGTGCTGCGAATGCCCTGCAGAGGACCTGTATCGCTGCTTCGTTCTGCAGAAAGGCGGCGGTTTAAACCGAAGAGAGCTTCTTGAAGGCCGCTCACGCCCATCTCTAATTGCTGAGGATCATTCCGCTCAAGAAGATCCTGGACATCACGCATGGCCATTTCAACGGCCTTTTGCTGTCGTTCGGCGCCGTAGGGACCGAGCTCAAGCGCAGCATCACGCAAGCGTCGCTCCGCTTGCGCTACCAAGGTCAAGGCTGAATTGCGCCGCTCAATCGCAGTACGGCGGCGGCGGTCTTCATCTGAGCGCGCTTCCGCTTCGGCAAGGAGTGCCTGCAATTCGTCTTCGTTGAGATTCGACCCCCCCTGAATCGTGACGGATTGCTTTCGGCCAGTGGTTCGATCTGTTGCACTGACTTGAAGGATCCCGTTTGCATCTATATCAAAAGCCACCTGAATCTGAGGGACACCGCGTGGTGCAGGCGGAATACCTGACAGGCGGAAACGGCCCAATGACTTGTTGTCTTGCGCCATTTGACGCTCACCTTGCCAAACGTGAATTTCCACAGACGATTGATTGGCACCAGAGGTGCTGAACACGTCGGATTGACGGACTGGAATCGGGGTATTCCGAGGAATCAACACTTTCATCAGGCCACCCACGGTTTCCAAGCCAAGGGATAGGGGTGTGACGTCATTTAGCAACAGATCTCTTAGCTCACCGGTGATGATTCCGGCTTGAACGGCTGCACCCACAGCCACAACTTCATCTGGATTAACGGATTGACAGGGGTCATGAGGAATTAACGTCCTCACGAGCTGCATCACCATGGGCATTCTTGTGCTGCCACCCACAAGCACAACGTCGTCAATGTCTTCTGCAAGCCAGCCTGAGTCGCGCAGCGCAGTTTGAACGGGCGTTAGCAATCGATCAAGCAAATCAGGACAGAGGCTTTCAAATGTTTTGCGATCGAGGGTGGTCTCAATATGAAGAGGACCTTCCTGACCGGTTGCAATAAAAGGGAGGGAAATATGTGTAGTGGAAACGCCTGAAAGTTCTTGTTTGGCTTTTTCAGCCGCTTCAGTGAGACGTTGAAGCGCCTGACGATCCCTGCGCAGATCAATTTGATGTTGCTGAAGAAAGGAATCAGCAAGCCAATCAACGATGAGTTGATCGAAGTCATTGCCACCCAGTTGAGTGTCACCGTTGGTGGACTTCACATCGAAGACACCATTTGCGATCCGAAGGAGTGAGACATCAAAAGTTCCTCCACCCAGATCGAAAACAAGAACCCGACGAACTGCACTGCGATCAAAGCCATAGGCAAGGGCTGCAGCTGTTGGCTCATTGAGAATCCGCTCAATCGACAAGCCCGCGAGGCGTCCCGCGTCTCGAGTGGCCTGACGTTGGGCATCATTGAAATAAGCCGGGACCGTCAGAACGGCTGCATCGACTGTTTCACCCAGGTATGTGCTGGCGTCATCTACAAGCTTGCGCAGGATGCTCGAGACAAGCTCTTCAGGGGCATATTCCCTTTCGGTTTGAGGACAGGCAACACGAACGTTGCCTTGATTGTTTGCGCTCACCGTGTAGGGAACGGTGAGCGTGTTGTCGTCGAGTTCATCCCAAGCACGTCCGACAAAACGCTTGAGATTGGAAAAGGTGTTGCGAGGGTTGAGGACAAGTTGGCGTCTAGCGGGCTGACCAACCAGAAGCTCAGCCTCTTTGGTGTAGCCAACAACCGATGGGGTTGTCCTCGAGCCTTCCGCGTTGGCAATCACCACCGGCCGACCCGCTTCGAGCACGGCGACGACGGAGTTCGTGGTTCCCAGGTCGATTCCGACGATCCGGCCCATAACCGCGCATTTGGTGTCTCCAAGCTAACGGGCCAAACTCCAATAACCAAACTCTCCTGTGGAGGAATCCTCTGGTGTTCTTTTGCTTACAAGCAAAACAGCAGACATACGGGTACGGTTCGGCAATCTGTCTGCCTGCAGAGTGACTCAATTCAAGGCTCAATACCTACTTCGAAGCAGACCGCCAGCGGAAAAGATCGTCGATGGCAGTTTCCAGAAGTTGGTCATGGTCATGGCTTCCATGGTTGCTCTGATCCTCATCTCCATCCTTGTGGTGGTGTTTTGGGGATCCCTGGAGTCGATGGGGCGCTATGGACTGAATTTTTTGATCACGTCCAACTGGAACCCTGTTGATGACGAATATGGTGCCTTCACGGCGATTTATGGAACGCTTGTGACCTCTCTTTTGGCGCTGGTCATTGCTGTTCCTTTGGGTGTAGGCACTGCAATATTTATTACAGAAAATATTATTCCGCTCAAAGCAAGAAACATCATTGGATTAATGGTGGAGCTATTAGCGGCTATTCCCTCAGTCGTTTTAGGATTATGGGCAATCTTTATTTTAGAACCTCTTATACGACCATTTCTTATGTTTTTATATGAGGATTTTGGTTGGATACCTATTTTTAGCACTGAACCTTTGGGTCCAGGAATGGCTCCAGCTATCTTGATCCTGGTTGTGATGATTTTACCGATCATTACTGCTATTGCCCGTGATTCATTAAACCAAGTTCCAATGCAACTCCGCCAAGCCGCTTATGGTGTTGGCGCGACGCGTTGGGGTGCCATTTTGAATGTCATCCTACCCGCAGCTATATCAGGAATTGTGGGTGGAGTGATGCTTGCCCTTGGAAGAGCAATGGGAGAAACAATGGCAGTCACAATGATTATCGGAAATTCAAATGTATTTAGTTGGTCATTGCTAGCTCCAGGAAATACTATTTCAGCCATGCTTGCGAATCAGTTTGGAGAGGCAGATGTATTGCAACTCTCATCACTAATGTATGCAGCATTTATTTTAATGGTTCTGACTTTGTTGGTCAATGTATTTGCACAATGGCTTGTTAAACGACTGAGTCTTAAGTATTAACCAATGAGATATCACTCAATTGCAAGGTTGGCAGAAGGAATCCCTGACCTCAGCTACAAAAATTGGCAAAAGCGCAATATTGTTAGTCGGCTTTTGTCTGTATTGGCAGGCTTGTTTTCATTCCTATGTATCTTGCCGCTGATTGCTGTCCTTGCTTACATTTTAATAAAAGGAATTTCAACATTTAACTTAGATCTTTTCACCAAACTTCCACCCCCTCCCGGTGGAGAAGGTGGAGGCTTCGGTAATGCAATTCTTGGAAGCATTATTGTCACAACCATTGCGGCCTTAATTGCGATTCCAATTGGTGTTGGAGGGGGAATTTACTTGGCTGAATATTCCACAGGACGTGGTTTTTCGCAGTTCATTCGTTTCGGAACCAATGTTCTTGCTGGAGTTCCTTCCATTATTGCTGGTGTTTTTATTTATGGAGTGATTGTCTCTACGCGCATTCTTTTTGGCAATACATTTAGCGCGATTGCAGGTGGAACGGCTCTTTCTGTATTAATGCTTCCCACCGTTGTCAAGACTACAGACGAAGGCTTGAAACTCGTTTCCAACGACCTAAGACGCGCGGCATTCGGAGTGGGTGCATCGCGTTTCGTGACAGTTAGCCAAATCACACTTCCAAAGGCTTTTACCCCAATTGCAACTGGAGTGGTGTTGTCAATCGCTAGAGCTGCTGGTGAAACTGCACCTTTGATTTTTACGGCGCTATTTTCTCCGTTTTGGCCGAATGGGATCTTTGATCCCATTGCGACTTTATCTGTCTTAATATATAATTTTTCTGCTCAGCCTTATGATCTTCAAAATCAACTTGCTTGGTCAGCATCCTTAATTTTAATTGTGTTCATATTGACTCTTAATCTGCTAGCTCGTTGGCTTGGGCGGTTTGCTAGCAAATGATCTCCACCAATAATGGTGTTAACCCCTTTTTGCCGCCACTGATTTTTCTCCAGCCATGACAGCTACATCCTCCTCTCAATCAGCTCATTCAAGTTTAGATATTTGCCTATCTATTCAAAATACAACAATTAGCTATGGAGATTTTGAAGCATTGAAAAATGTTTTTTGTGATATTCCAAGAGGACAAGTCACCGCTTTTATTGGGCCTTCGGGTTGTGGAAAGTCCACCCTCTTAAGAGCCATTAACAGGATGAACGATTTGATTGAGGGTTGTTCACTCAAGGGAAGAATTCTATTTTATGGTGCTGATTTATATGCTCCTGAGGTTGACCCAGTTGAAGTTCGCCGTCGTATCGGAATGGTTTTTCAGCAACCCAATCCTTTCCCGAAGAGCATCTATGAAAATATAGCGTTTGGTGCACGTATTAATGGCTATAACGGCAATATGGATGAATTAGTGGAGCGGTCACTGCGTCAGGCAGCTGTATGGGATGAATGCAAAGATAAGCTCAAAGAGAGCGGTAATTCACTTTCAGGTGGTCAACAGCAGCGTCTATGTATTGCACGTACTATCGCGATTGAACCTGAAGTGATCTTGATGGATGAACCATGTTCTGCGCTCGATCCTATCTCTACTTTGAAGATCGAAGAAACCATCCATGAGCTGAAGAAGAGTTTCACAATCGTGATCGTGACTCACAACATGCAGCAGGCTGTACGTGTGAGTGATACGACAGCTTTCTTTAATGCTGAAGCTGTTGAGGGGGGATCAGGAAAAGTTGGTTATCTCGTTGAGTTCAATGATACCGATAAAATTTTTAACGCCCCATCGCAGCAAGCCACGCAGGATTATGTTTCAGGTCGCTTTGGATGATTGACTTAGTTGAACAGGTTTTTGTATATGTACGAATACGACTATAAACTCATCACCAATTACAACATATTTCTTACTGCTGTTGTCGATTTCTTTATTTGTTATTTGTTGTTCTTTTGCAATTGACAAGTTGCTTTTTGATGACTTTCTAGTTCCACCTCATATCAATGATGAATTCCCAATAAAAAACCCCTCGCGATGCAGGGGTTTAAGTTTGAGCTAACGGAGAGGGAGGGATTCGAACCCTCGATAGAGTTGCCCCTATACAGCATTTCCAGTGCTGCGCCTTCGACCACTCGGCCACCTCTCCAGTGGCTGAAGTGAGAATGTAGCAGGGCGTTTCCTGAGGGCCTGATATGAGACCAAGCCACACAGTCACAATTCACTGGCCTCAGGCTGGACGAACGATCACCCATCAGGTGCCTGAGGGGGAGTACATCCTCCAAAGCTTTGAGCGGCAGGGAGATCCGCTTCCTTTCTCTTGCCGCAATGGCTGCTGTACATCCTGCGCAGTGAGAGTTCAAAGGGGAAACCTTGATCAGGCTGAGGCCATGGGACTTTCAAAAGAGCTCAGACAACAGGGTTATGGATTGCTTTGCGTTGCAAGAGCCATCGGGCCTCTCGAAGCGGTCACGCAAGATGAAGATGAGGTTTATGAACTGCAGTTTGGTCGTCATTTCGGACGTGGTCAGGTTCGGCCTGGCCTTCCTTTGGAGGAGGAGTGATGTCTTCAGCACTTAATTGCCGGCAAGTTGCCGCAGATGCTGATCTCGACGCCTCGAGTCAGCAAACGCTTGCTGAAATCGCTCGAACGGCTTCAAATCTGGGAGCCGCTGTGCTCATGCAGCATTACGGGCGCCTCAGCAGCATCGAAAGTAAGGGTCGCGTTGGCGACTTAGTGACCAATGCCGATCTTGCCGCTGAACAGGTGGTTCTCGACTATTTGAGAGAACACACCCCAACGATTGCAATTCTTGCCGAAGAATCCGGATCCAGTGGAACTCCAGGCGCTTTGTGCTGGTGCGTGGATCCTCTCGACGGAACCACGAATTTTGCACACGGTTATCCCTTTTTTGCCACATCCGTTGGTTTGATCTGGAAGGGGCAACCACTGCTGGGTTCAGTGGCAGTGCCATTCCTAAACGAGACCTACTGGTGTTCTCCTAACCAAGGGAGCTTTCTGAACGACAACCCCATTCGCGTCAGCGACTGCAGCAGCTTGCAGGACAGTCTTCTCATTACGGGATTTGCTTACGACAGGCATGAACTTATCGATAACAATTACGCCGAGTTTTGTTGGCTAACCCATCGTTGTCGTGGTGTTCGTCGGGGTGGGGCCGCCGCCGTTGATCTTGCTTTTGTGGCTACAGGTCGACTGGATGGTTATTGGGAACGTGGTTTGGCACCATGGGATCTTGCAGCAGGCGCTGCCTTGGTGGCCTGTGCTGGTGGTTCCGTTGGTGACTACAAAGACTCCGCGTTTGATGTGGTGAAAGGAAGAATTCTCGCTACGTCACCAGGACTCCACTTTCCACTCAAGCAAGAGCTTGCTTGCGTGAGCCCTCTACCACCCAAGCTTTATGGAGTTTGAGGATCGGCAGTCATAGGATTGTCGTTCGTGATTCGTTGACTAGCTGGATGGCCCTGCAACCCGCCACGGGCGCTCGAGATCTGAATCCGAAGCAGGTCCAACAAAATCAATATCTAAGGGAACAGCTGGCGACGGTCTATCGCCACTGGGGATATGACGAAGTCTCTCCACCTCAAGTCGAACGGCTCGACACACTCATGGCCGGTGGTGCAATTGCAAGCCATGACGTTGTTCGACTTGTGGCCGATGATCCGCTGGGTCTTCGACCAGAGATGACAGCGTCGATTGCAAGAGCAGCATGCACAAGACTGAAGGATCGACCTAGGCCGCTGCGACTTTGTGCTTGTGGAACCATTTTTGAAAGCCGTACGGCAGAGGAGGGGGGGCTGTGCATCGAAGAGAAACTGCACAGTGGCGTAGAGCTCTTTGGCGTGAAAGATCTGGCAGCAGAACTTGAACTTCTAACCCTTCTCGTAGAAGCCATGAATGCTCTCTCGCTGCTGGAAGAACATCAGCCGCAACTCTTGATTGGCCATACCGCTTTGATGGAATTGGTCTTGGCGCCATTTGAGCAACCCATTCGGGAAGAGATTCGCAGCTGCTTAATTCAGTACGACCGACTTGGACTAGAAGCGATGGGCCTTGAAGCCGCGGATCTCGCGCGACTGGTGAACCTTCTGGACTGTCGTGGCACACCCAAGACCATTCTTGATCTGTTGGGAGAAAGCTTTGGCTCACAACCTGTGCTCAATGAATTGAAGCGTTTATTCGTACATCTCAGTCCCCTTGCTCAACAACAATCGTTAGCACTTCAATTGGATCCAACCTTTCATCCTCACCATGAGCTCTATGACGGCTTGGTGTTTCAGCTCGTTTGTCAGGGGGTTTCAGCTCCGGTAGTCATTGCCCGCGGAGGCCGATATGACGGATTGGTAGAGAGATGCGGAGAAAGCGAGGTGAATGCAGGGGGTGTTGGATTTAGTTTCTGTCTCGACGATATTCGTAATCTTCCTGGCTCAAGTTCTGAGAATCCCAAAAGAGAATCTACAGTTTTAGTTTGCTGGAGTGATAAATCAAGTCTTGAGAAAGCGCTCTTGAAACAGACAACTTTGCATGCACAAGGACAAGTCGCTCAATGTGACCTCAAGCCTTGTTGCAATCGAAAAGAAGCTGAACAGCGACTCAAGACTTCGGGATGTAACACCATCGACTGGCTCTCTGACTAGATTGATTGCGAGAGACAACCAACAGCTATGGCACACTCGATCGTCACCGACATCTGCGAGGGCGTAGCTGACTGTGTTGATGCGTGTCCTGTTGCCTGCATCAACCCAGGGAATGGAAAAAACAAAAAAGGAACAGATTTTTATTGGATTGATTTCAATACGTGTATTGACTGCGGTATTTGTCTCCAAGTTTGCCCCGTAGCTAGTGCCATCCTCCCTGAAGAGCGAGCAGATCTACAAACTCCTGGCTAACAGCTGATTACCGAAGCTTACGAATCGACTGTCGATCGTAGATTTCTAGTTGTAAGAAGATTAATGATATAAGCAGTTTTATGTATTGGATAAATTGAAGAGTTTTTTGGATTAATGTTGAAATTTGATAATATTTTGCTTTTCCCAAGCCAAAGTCTTGTCTCCAAAATCCTCATCAGATTAAGTCTGTGAGTCCAAACGAGCAAGATGCCTGGTCGGAGGTTCGGAGAACCCCCTCAATAGGCTGTTGTGCCCTGATGGCATTTATCTATAAGATTTGGTCTTTAACGTTGTTGTCATGTCGGTGTTGGACGAACAGGGTCAAATTCAGATCCACACCGAGAATATTTTCCCGATCATCAAGAAGGCTGTTTATTCTGGCCATGAGGTGTTTCTGCGAGAACTTGTCAGCAATGGCGTCGATGCCATCAGCAAGCGTCGAATGGCGGCAATGGCAGGTGACTGTAGCGAAGGAGAGGATGGCATTCTCAAAATTCACATAGACCGAGAGGCAAAAACTCTCACCATTTCCGATAATGGAATTGGGATGACAGCAGATGAAGTGAAGCGTTACATCAATCAAGTAGCTTTTTCAAGCGCTGAAGATTTTCTCGAGAAATATAAGCAAGAAGATGATGCCATCATCGGACATTTTGGTTTGGGTTTTTACTCGAGCTTCATGGTGGCGGAACGCGTTGAATTACTCACCAAATCTGCTAGGCCCAATAATGAAGCCGTGCGATGGTCCTGTGACGGTTCTCCCAATTTCAATCTGACTGGAGCGGAACGAGCAGATGCCGGTACCGATGTAATCCTACATCTCATGGAGGAGGAATTAGAATATATAGAGCCTGCACGAATTCGCACACTTATCAATACGTACTGCGATTTCATGTCAGTACCTGTGCAGCTTGAAGGTGAAACTGTTAACAAAATGGTAGCTCCATGGCGCAAGAGTGCTCGGGAGCTTGCGGATCAAGACTATATAGATCTTTATAATTACCTTTACCCTTTCCAAGGTGACCCTTTACTTTGGGTGCATCTCAATACTGATTACCCATATAACTTGCAAGGGATTCTCTTCTTCCCCAAGCAAACCGGCAGAGCTGATTGGGAGAAAGGAGAAATTAAGCTCTATTGCAATCAAGTTTTTGTAAGTGATTCAATCAAAGAGGTGGTTCCCCGCTATCTTTTACCACTAAGAGGAGTGATTGATTCACCCGATATCCCGTTAAATGTGAGTAGAAGTGCGCTCCAAACAGATCGACGCGTGCGTTCAATTGGTAATTTTGTCGCTAAAAAAGTTTCTGATCGACTACGCAGTCTTAAGAAAGATGACCCACAAGCGTATGCAGAGGCTTGGGAGTCATTAGCACCGTTCGTAAAAATCGGAGCGATGGAGGATGACAAGTTTGCTGAGCAGGTTGAGGAATTGGTGATGTTTGCAACCAGTGCACCACTCTCAACAAACAACAATCCCGATCCAATCGGCGGAAATGAGCGAAACTTTACAACTCTTGAAGGGTACCAAGCTCGAATGCCTCACGAAGAGAAAATAATATTGTATTGCACTGATGAAGTTTCACAATCAGCGGCACTCAGCTTATGGATTTCACAGGAGCGAGAAGTGTTGTACGCCGATACAGTGATTGATAGTCAGTTTATTCCTTGGCTTGAATCACGACATGAAGAATTAAAATTCCAGCGAGTAGATGCTGAGTTGGACGCTTCGATTAAGGAAGAAATACCTGAGTTGAGTGATGGTGATGGCGAAACAAAAAGCGAAACTCTGCGAAAACTAATCAAAGACGCTATATCTAACGATAAAGTAACGATACAGGTACAGACTCTCAAATCTGGATCAGAAGGGCCTGCTGCTTTAATATTGCTTCCAGAACAAATGCGTCGCATGAACGATATTGGCGCATTAATGGACCAACGACTTCCAGGATTGCCTGATTATCACGTGTTGCTTGTCAATCAAAAGCATCCTCTTGTTGAGGGTTTGCTTAGACTGCAATCCGGGGGCGTAATCATTGGTGATGCTGGGCAATCGCCTAGCGAAATACTTGCAAAAGACCTGGCGCAACATCTTTATGAAACTGCAAAGCTTTCAGTGGGAGGATTGGCTCCAAAAGAGCTTGCAAACTTCCAAATCAAGAATTTGCAGCTGATGTCTCGCTTGATGGAAAGAGGCTTCTGAGCAGGCACTTTGCTAATATCAACGTTCGGCCATTGGCCATTGCTTTCTTAAGGACGCCGTTATGTCTCGGGTGTGTCAGCTCACAGGTACTCGCGCTAACAACGGCATGGCTGTGAGTCACTCTCATATACGTACCAAGAAACTGCAGCAAGCCAACCTGCAGCAGCGTCGTCTGTGGTGGGCTGAGGGAAAACGTTGGATCAACATACGAATTACTACGCGGGCTCTCAAGACCATCCAGAAGAAAGGCTTGGGTGCTTACGCACGTTCACTTGGAGTTGACCTCGCCAAATTCTGAGTGTCTCTAGAATTTGCGTAATTAAAACAGTTTCATGAAAAGACGATCTCTACTCCAGACTGCAGTGCTGGGAGCAGGGATTTTTTTATTGGCACCCGCTCGAGTACGTGCCCTGGGCGGTACGTCTCCCGAGATCGGAGTTGAAGCCCCTTATTTTGATCTTCTAGGTTTCAGTAGTGTTAATCCAGATCAAAAACGTTGGAGTTTGACCAGCCTTCAGGGACGTTGGCTGGTCGCTTATTTTTATCCGAGAGATTTCACCTCTGGTTGCACAATCGAAGCCCATGGCTTTCAGGAAACATTGCCTGCATTCAAAAAGCAAGGAGCAGAAGTTATTGCCATCAGTGCTGACTCTGTAAGCGATCATGAGTCATTTTGTAGCTCTGAGGAGCTGAAGTTTCCCTTGCTTTCAGACCCGGATGGTGTTGTGAGCAAGGCTTACGGTTCTTGGATGGCGCCTTATTCGATGCGGCATACATTCATCATTGATCCAGAGTCCGTGCTTCAAGCAGTATGGACAGGAGTTCGACCAGTTGGTCATGCAAACGAGGTGCTTAGCCGCCTCAAAGAGTTACAAACCGGTTGAGTCCACAGAGCGTGTTAGAGATGGGTTGTTGACCATGGCTCGGCAGAGCCAGTAAAGAGAGGTGAAGCATGGCGGTCATAAAGGGACAAAGTCCTTTCATTCTTTTGTACCATCGCACGCCATTTGATGAAGGAAAAGATGAGAATGGTAACAGGATTTGGTGCGATCAGAAAAGTCCAAATGGCATTATCCCAACGCTAAGAAATTTATTTCGAACGCGAAAAAATGGGACATGGATTGCTTGGAGAAAAGTAGACAAGGTTGAAAATGCAACAG
>Ga0302114_10000447_pt1 | contig 28872 bp, 20 predicted proteins | sample AG5_Surface_MG_FD_203107 | JGI IMG/M metagenome (GOLD analysis project Ga0302114, IMG submission 203107) | Marine microbial communities from Western Arctic Ocean, Canada - AG5_Surface | ecosystem: Environmental > Aquatic > Marine > Oceanic | place: Canada: Western Arctic Ocean | collected...
GTCGACCTCGAGGCGGGCCAGTTCTCCGAGGCGCGCGGGCGCGGCGGGAAAGGTAGATGGCGTCGTCGGGTGAGGATAAGAAGCGGGCGGAGTTGGAGCTGGAGAAACGCAGGGCCGATGCCGTCCTCACGGCGTGCAACCTCGGCCTCAAGGAGGAGCTCGAGCGTCTCCTCGCCGAGGGCGCGACTTTCTCGTGCCGAGACAAGCGGGGCACCACGCCCCTCTTCTTCGCCGCATCGAGGGGCCACGCCGACGTCATCGACCTGCTCTGCGCGCACGGCGTGGACCCAAACGATGACGACGCCCTCGGCCGCACCCCTCTGCACGCCGCGGCGGCCCACGACCGGGCGGACGCGGTCCACGCTCTCATGCGACGGGACGCGTGGATCGAGGCGCCCGATTACGCCGACGACACCCCGCTGCACCTCGCGGCGAGGATGGCGGGAAGACTCACCGTGGAGGCCTTACTGGGGCACGGAGCCAAGGTGGATGCCGTCAACAAGCTCGGGCTCACGCCCCTGTGCGAGGCGGCGGTCGTGCGCGAGCGCTTCGACGTCGCGGACGCGCTGGTCCGCGGCGGAGCCTCGCCCTCCTCGGAGAGAGTGAACGGGTACGCCCTGGTCCACGTCGCCGCGGCGATGAACAGGACCAGGGCGCTCGAGTGGCTTCGAACGCGTGACGACGCCACGAACGATGACGAGTCCTTCGACGGAACTGAGGGTGTTCCCGGGGGCATGACGCCGCTGCATTGCGCCGCGGCGGCGGGGGCGACTGGCGCGGCGGCGGCGCTTCTCGCGGCGGTGCCAGTCGGCACCGGCTGGGACGCAGCCTCGACGGACGCCGACGGACGCACCGCCGCGGAGGTCATGCGCGAGGGTCGTGGCGGTGGAGGCGTCGACCGTGATGCGCGCGAGGACGCCGCGAAAGAGATCGAACGAGCCGCGCGGAGGACGTCGAGGACGAAGGGAGGGGCCGCGGGTGAAGAGCTTTCGTTTTCGGCGCTGGACGCCGCCGCGCAACGGACGCGGGTGATCGAGTGGGACGCGGTCAGGCCCGAGGACCGGACGAAGCGGCGCGTGCCACCCGCGGCGTGGCGCGCGTTGGACGCACGCGCGGAGCTCACGCGCCAGGCTGACCTCTGCGACTTTCTTCAAAAGCTGGTCGACGACGCGGACTTCCAGGCGGACATGAAGACGCCCAGGGTGCGGCCCGCGGTGGAGGAGGTCATCCAGAACTTTCACAACGTCACCAAGTGGAGGGACGACGCCACGGTCATGGGCGTCTTGAACAAGTTCAGGCACGTCCAGAGGTACTGCAAGGAGGCGGGGGTTCGGATTCGCTTCGAGGACGTCGTGGTCCGGGACGCCGCCGACGCCGACGAACGGAGGGGTCGAGTCGCCACGATGAGGGAGGCGGCGAACGGTGCGCTGGAGCGAGCGAGGGAGGACGTCCTCGCGTTTGAATCGGATCAAATGAGTAGGAAAGAGGCGGAAAGCGAGTGTAGCGGCGGAGCGAGCGAAGGGGGTGTGTCGGCGGTCGAACGGTCGGTGGGTTTCGACGGACGCGTCCTAGCGCTCGCGTTGGCCGCAATCGCCGCGGTGATCCTCGCGGCGGCGGTCCAGCTCCTCGGCTCACCTCGGTTGAGTGTTGACACTTTATAAATTACATCACCCGCTACATCAGCCTACTGCACGATGCACGCTCTGTCCTCCTGGAACGCGTGGTCGTCGAGGGCGAGGTTATCTCCCCAGGATCCCGCCGGCGCATCCGCCCGAGCGGCGGCTGTGAGCGCGACTGCGAACTCACCCGCGGTGAGCCGCCTCTTGCCGCTGACGCACCCGTTCGGTGTCCCGTCGCTCCGCAGGTTGCTGACGTAGTCGTACAGCTCGCACGTCTTCGGCCACTGCGCGCGGGTGGACTCGGGTTGGAGGTAGAACGGCGGCACCCCGTTCATCTGCTTCAGCACCACCGACCCGGCGGGTTCACCGTTGAACGGCGCCTCCCCCGAGAGCAACTCGCCTAGGATCATGCACAGCGAGTACACGTCGCAGGACTGCGTGTACGGCTTGTCGAGGCAGCCGGGGTCCATCCACCCGATCTCCCCTCTGCGACGCGAGGACACCGCGCCCACCGCCTTGCACATCTTATTGCCCGAGAGCACCGCCGCGGCGTAGTCGCCGTGTGAGCCGAGCCTTATGAGAACGTGGTGCGACCTGATGTCCTTGTGGACGAGTTGTTTCGTGTGCAGAAAGTCCACCGCGCGCGCGATGGGGGCGAGAATCTTGACAAACTGCGACGCGCCCGTCTTCCACGGCCGCGTCGACCGCACGTGCGCGAAGAGGGTGCAATCGAATCGTTCGCAGCACAGCCAGTCCCGTGGCCGTGCGGACCACGAGAGGATGCGGAGGAGGTTCGGGTGGTGCATGTCGCGCCCGGCCTGGATGTTCATCTCGCGCGCGTACTCGGCGATCTCCTCGTGACGCGCCTCGATCTCGCGCGCGCCCTCCCCCCCGTGCGGGTCGGTCGGTGCGTGCGCGTCGTGGTAGATCTTAACCGCGACGCTCGAGCCGTCGCACAGGAGGCGCGCGGGCTTGGCGGTGCATCGCTTGCCGTAGCCGAGGACTCCCTCCTCCAGCTGGATCCCCGCCGCGGCGAGCGTCGCGGCGGTCTCCCCCGAAACCCGCGGGTAGAAGCCCCTCGTGGCGAGCGCATCGGAGTTGATCCGGCCCCGCAAGCCCTGCTCCCACCGCTCGTCGGTCGGGGACTCCCCGCCGTTCGCGTCGACGGTCCGCGCCCGCCAGGCAGCCTCTATGCGCGCCGCGAGATCGGGATCGAGCTCGACCATGCTCTCGTCTCGACGGCGGGCCCCGGCGTGCTCAGTCCGACTCTCGGCGCGCGTGCTCTACGTCTTTCTCGCCGCGCGTTGAATAATGTCGTCAAGCGGAGATAGGACGACATCCTATCTCCTCCAGTCCTCCGCGACCGGTCTGCGATGTGGACTGGACTTTTTTAATCACCGAATGCCAATTTTGACACAGAGCTCTGGAAATCGCTGTCACGAAATATTAGGAACAACCGGGCCCAGCCTATTAGGTCTCGATCTGTATATAAATATTCGCTTTTCAAAATGATGACGAGGCAGTTTGGATTGGAAAGAACGATCGGAACCGGTAGAACCGGGAACCGGGGTCTGAAAAGGCCCTAAAAAGTATTTCTCGATATTTTCCAAAAATTATCCAAAACCCGAAAAGTGCGAAGCGTCGGGCTCGTCGACCTCTTCCCCCACACCACCGCGCGCGGAAACGGGGTTCGACCGACTCGCCCGGGAGCTCGTCCAGGATGACCTTTCCTCGGATCGTGCTGCTCCTGTGCCTCGCCATCGGCGCCCGAGCCGCGCACCCTCGCTCCCCCGAGAACTGTTTCTGCGAGACATGGTCTCTTGGAAATGCTCTCGGGGCTCTTGGCGGCTCGCAAAATGGAGCCGACTTCCGCCCCGGCACGTCGTACACCGGAGGGAAGAAGGTGACCTCCGCGGGCAACAACTGCGTTTCCTGGATGCAGGTGAGCCCCTCGCCCGCGACCCGACCGAACGTTCCTTGCCGGACCCCGATCCCCCCGAACCCGGACCCGCGACTCACCAATGGCGGACAATCGACGCGCCCAACGGCGACTCCCGTGAGAACCAACCACTTTTTCCCGCCGGGGTTCCCTCGCTGACTTCCCCCCTCACCTCCCCCAGGCTGGCTTTAAATGCCCCGTCCTCAACCGCAACACCACCGCCACCGCGGACTGGCGCCTCTCCGTCGACCTCCAGTCCGCCGCGCGCGTCATCGACGACACGAGCGTCGACGCGCTCCGAGAGAATCCCGAGCAGTGCTGGACCCCGGCGCTGTCCAAGGCGGGCTCCGCGGGCCACTGGCAGGACGGTCCCTGGTGCTTCGTGCAGGGCGACGGCACCGACACCGTCTCCCCGGCCACCGGGACGGTCCTCAACTTCGGCGACGGCGTCGGCGAGTGTCCCGGCCTCAGGCGCGAGACATGCGGCATCGGCGCGTGCGCTCCCCCGCGACCAGCATGCGTCGAGATGAACGCCGCGGCGACCAACGCCAAGGTGCTCCTCGCCAACGGCGGGTTCGAAAGAAGCGAGGCGCTGTCGGCAAAGTCCGCGACGCTCAGCGACGATCGACGCGTCTTCGGGCGGGACAAGGTCCCACTAAACTGGTTCTTCTGCAGGTGAGCCCCGACCCGAGTCTTCGTTCGCCGCGGCCCAAAGACTTGCCTGAAAACTAACAACGATTGCAATTCCCAATTCCCCAAACGCAGCGTCTCGGCGGGCGCCACCGCCAAGGACGCGGAGGCTGACTCCAGCGTGCGATGCCCGACGTACGCCGACATCGTCGATAAGAACCCCGCCAAGCTACCCTGGAGGCTGGTCAACGACACCGCGTCGACGAAGGACTCGACCGAGTTCGCCGCCGAGCTCCGCGTGGGCGGCTTGAAAAATTTCAACCGCACGACACTCCGCACCCAGCTGGGCTCCACCGCCTCGCTCGCCGCGGGCGCGACGTACAAACTGAGCGCCTGGATCCGATGCGGCTCCTACGGCTCGAGCGGCTACACCGCGAACTCCATCGACGGTAATCTCGTCGCGGAGGTTGGCGTCGAGGCGCTGCCGCCGATGTCAACTTTTCAGTACTCGGCGGCTTCCACCGACGCCACCGGGGTGCCGCCGTTCCAGGCCCTGCCCGTCGCCGCGGGCACCGCCGCCGCGAGCGTCACGGATAGTAACCCGTGCGGCGGCAATGCCAACACCCGCGGCGACTGGCGCGAGCTCACCGTCACGTTCGAGCCCGCTGCGACCACGCGAGACACGAGCGTGAGGATCAGGGTGAAGACCGACGCCATCACCTCCTCCGACACCTCTTCCACCTTCTCGGGTTGGGTCGCCTTCGACAACGTGACGCTCACCCGCGTCACCGCGGCACCGAACGCGGCGACCAGCTGCAAGGAGGACAGCGAGTGGGACTGCAATCCCATGACGTCCAACTTTTACGAGAGACTCCGCGAGCAGCACGGCGTCCCGTTCTCGTCTCCGCAGTTCGCCTACCTCATCAACGGCCCGCTCAACAAGGCCAGGACTTGGGTGCCCGTGACCGAGAAGGATAGCACCAGCTACGGTGGATACAACATCCCGGCGGCGTGCAACAGCCTGGTCGGCGCCAGGCTCCCCGGCCTCACCAAGCTGTCCATCAAGCTCGCCATGCTCAACACCACCGCCGCCGAGCTCATCGCCGGCTTGGGCTGGGACGCCGCCTCAGCCGAGGACGGAGGGTTTGCCGCCGCGAACGTCGCCGCCGCGATCGCCACGCTCAGAGACGGCATCTCGGACACCATCGAGACGGGCGTCCTCAGACCTTTCGCGGGTCCTCCGCTCGGATCGCCCGCGTGGGAGGCTGGCCTCGTCGGCCCCCGCGTGCCGTTCAACACCGTCGAGGTCCTCGAGGGAATCATCAGCACGTACGTGAAGGGCGGTACCTCGGGCAACTGGAAATCCGATCAGTCCACGATGTGCGCCCTGGACGCCGACGATTGGGCCCCAACGCTGTGCTACATGTACGCGTGGTATCTCAACTCCTACTCGTCGCAGTCTTACGTGATTAATTTCTTCCCCATGAAGCCAAACGGGGCTCATTTTGGATCCGTGGTGCACGGAGACTTGACGACCATGAGCTCTGAGGAGATCAAAACATCTCTGAACTGGCAATGGACCGCGCAGAACATCCCTCCTCACGTCTTCGGGATCATGCTCGGGGGTGGCCAGACCGCCATCACCAACCCGTATCTCGGGAACCTGACCATGCGAGGACTCTCGCCGTGCTCGGACCACTTCATGAAGATGGTTTACGCGATCAGCGCACTGCCCTATCCTTGCAACACCATCCTCGGATTCGATCAGCCGTGGATCGCGAAGGGATACATCACCACGATGCTCGATGCCTTCAAGGAGCAGAACGGCGGCAAGTGTGTCGACTCCCTCGACTACAAGAAGGGTCAAGACCTTGCCCTCGACGTCCTCAATCCACCAAAGAAGGAGAAAAGCAAGCTCAAGATCATCTTGGGCGGCGTCTTTGGAACACTCGGAGCCGTCGTGATCATTTACATCGTTGCACGAGTCTACAGGAACAGGAAGCGGCAACGAATGGAGGAGGACCTCTTCCCCTTGAAGGACACCTCCGACGAATCTGTCACTACGAAAACTTCCACGGCTGTCCTCTCCCTGGAGCCGGTGACTTCCAACTCTTTCATCAACTGGATGTCGGGTACCAAGACCATATCCAACTCCAGAGTGACAATCATCGAGCCCATCGCCACGGGCGGCGAGGCGACGGTGTCCCTCGGCAAGATGAACGGCAAGCCTGTCGCGGTCAAGGTTCTCAATTCTCTCAAGGATGCCGAGCACGAGATTAACATCTTCCGAGGCATGCCGCGGCACAGAAACCTGGTCCGCCTTCTCGGATACACCAACCTGGACAGACGATGGAGTCTGATTATTGAATACTGCAACTATCGCTGCCTGCACTCCTGTGCGATGTCCGGTGCCCTCTTTGACATTCCTGGAGGCTCCGCGGATGGTAAGAAAGGAAGGCTGCTTGAGAAAATCTTCAGGGAGACCCTCGACGGGCTGTCTGTGATCCATACCTCCGGGACCTACCACAACGATATTAAGCTGGAAAACGTCATGATAACCTGCAAGCAGCATTCCCTGATGTGTAACTGCATGAATAACGGCCAGCTGGACAACCTGTGCGTCAAGATTTGCGACCTCGGGATGAGCAAGACGGCTGCATTTTCGTCATACTCGAGCGGCAACCTCGGCGGGACCATCTGCTACGTGCCAAAAGAGCGCGCGGACATCGCCGGGCTCGTTCACAGTCTCAACCAGGGTAAGACTATGCTAAAGCCGCAGAAAATGTGGACGCCGAACGACATCTACATCGTTTGCGATGTGTACGCCTTCGCGATCATGGCTTGGGAGCTCATGAAGTCGATGCTTGCCGGTCGGGAGATCAGAGTCGCCGACCCCGGGCAGGTTTGCGCATCCTCACCCCTGGCCATGTTCAACGGCCTCAGACCAGACGTGTCCGAGTTCCATCCCGAGCTCGCGGCGGCGTTTGGTCGATGGTGGGCCCACGATCCGACGGCCCGCACGTCCTCGGCGGAGCACCTGCGCCAGGAGTTGAAGCACGTCGTTCCCTTCATCCTCGAACACGCGGCGGCCGCCGTTGACCCCTCGACGCCTCGAAGCAGCACCCCGGCTTCGAGCGCGCACGTCACCGGCAGATCCAGCGCCGCGTCTCATGGAACCGGATCGAGCAGCAGATCCTCCGCCATCTCCGTGAACATCGCCTAACTACGGGCAAAGACTGATACATACAATGGATGCGGAAAGTCCGCATCCTGTCAAGCAAGAAATTTTACTATTATCGGCGAAGCCTGAAACAAAAGCGGGACGGTCCAAGGAGGGCTGCCCCTTTCGTGTTGTATTAAACATGTATCCGTTGTCTTATCGTTCCGCGCTCGTATCGTAGAATGCACCGCGACTCACTGTCTCTTCTTCCCCTCCGCCTCCGCCATCCTCGACCTCGTCATCGCCGAGTACAGCTCGTCGGCGTCTGGCAACATCGCGGCGGCGTCGTCGAGCTCAGCCGACTCCTTCACCGCCCCGGCGCTGTCCGCCTCGGTGAACGCCCAAGGGTCAGGACTGGCGGGCACGGGCGCTGGCGCTGGCTCGGGCGTTGGCTTATGGGGTACTCCCAGTACGGTACGCGGAGTACTCACGGACGCGGGCGGGACGGCATCTTCCGTGGCGTCATCCGCGAAGGCTCGCTCCACTCCGTCGTTTCCGTCGGTACCTCCGTTCGATGTATCTCCGTTTGTCTCCTTCTTGTCGTACTCGTCATCGTCCGAAGGCCGTGCCACCGCCCCGACGCTTCGCTTGCGTTTGAGCCGCGACATGGGCCGTCTCGTGTCCTCGGACATCTGGAGCAGGAAAGGCACGGGGTTCACGAAGAAGGCCCGCGGGACGCTGAAGACGTAAGCCTCGTGTTGGTCGCCGAAGCGAGCCGCGAGCTCGTCGTCCTCGAGCTTCGCGATCGCCGTGAAGAGGACGACGGCGGCGGCGAGCGCGGCGTACGCGGCGCCGTGGTTGGAGATGAGGGTCACGGCGGTCATGCCGATCAGGAGCTGGCCGTACCGGGGGTGGCGAGTCGACGCGTACACCCCGGTGGTGATGAGCTCGCCGCCGCCGCGCTCCACGGGCTCGAGCTCGCCGCGCCAGCCGCACGCGGTGCCGAGGTCCATCTCGCGCCACCACGCCAGCTTGAGCCACACCGAGCAAGCCGCGAGGATCAACGCGAGGGTCATCACAGCCGACGACGGCGGGCCGAGGTCGCCGCCGAGGGTGTTCATCAGCGTCGTCCTGGTGGGCTCGGAGACGAAGACGCGAACGACGCCCACGACCGCGGCGGTGTGGAGGGCGACGGTGGGACCGCGCCCGAGCCTCCTCCACAGGCCGACGAGGGAGTGGATGGAAAGCCAGTAGGGGAGCATGCCGAAGGTGAAGGCGACGGCGAAGACGCCGAGCCAGTATCGAAACGCGTCGGGGCGCGGAAACGCCACCGATACAGCCTCGGCAACCTGCGATACCGCGACTGCCGCCGCGAGTCGCGCGCGGAAGAGGAGCGAGTCGGGGGATGATGAGAACATGACGCGGGAGTGGGGATGCGGGCGAGAGAGAGGGACGCGTCGAGCGCGCGCGGGGGTCTGCGCGCGCGGGGGGGTCTGCGCGATACGACGAAGGGACGAGAGAGCCACGACGACGACTGTCGTCAGCTCCGAGCAAACTCAAGAGCCATCCAGCTCGCGGCGACAGTCTGACAGATGACAAAACCGCCGTGATAACGCATCCGGTTGTTGAACACGATCACGTCGCCAAGTGGAGTTCGACGTCGCACTCCCCTCCGCACCCCCTTCCCCCATCATCCACGATGACCTCTGCCCCCGTCCCCCTCGCGATGGAAAGCGTGGACCCGCGATCCGAACCAGCGGGTTCATCGTCCGCCCCGATGGACGCAAAGTTGCATACATCATCGACGGTGATCTTACAAACGCGAAACACGTGTTTCTCTGCTTCCACGGCATGATGAGCAACGCCAAGTTCTTCAAAGGCGGCGCGCCCGATGGATGCGCGTACATCTCCATCGACCGCATGGGATACGGTAAGTCCTCCTACGTATCCCCGTCGAAGTTCTCCTACTCCGACGTGGTGGACGACGCCGGTGCGATCGTGGACAAGTTTTCGTTGACGGAGGTGTACCTCATGGCGCACAGCGCCGGGTCCCCCAACGCGCTGAACGTCGCGTCGGCGTGGAGCAGCCCCGACAACGGCCCCACCGTGAAGGGCGTCGGTATCCTCGCCGGCGAGACCGAGTACACCGTGGAGGGCGCGCCTCAAACCCCGGGCGGCGTGAAGTGCTTCATGGGCGGGTGCGTCGGCGGCTGTTGCGTCCCCGTCTGCCCGTGCGTCTGCGACTGGGGCTTCTTCGGGGACTGGAAGCTGAAGTTCCTGGAGTACCCGTTCAAGGTGGAGAACATCACCTGCCCTGTGATTCTGTACTACGCGGAGAAGGATGGCATCATCGATGAGAAACTCACGCAATTCACCGCGGCGAGGTTGAAGAACGCGACGGTGGAGATGATACCCAACACCGCGCACTTCACGTGCGCGACGCCCGAGTTTCAAAAGAAGATGGCCGCCGCGTTGACCAAGTAACTCGCGCGACCGCAATTTTAGTCTCATGAGGTGGTTTGGAGTAAGAGATCTTAACACCAGTCGAGTGTTATAAGTAGACTACGCAGAAAGAAGACGCGGAACAGCCGTGAACTACCTAGCCCCCGCCCTTCCCCTCTGACTCCCCAACCTTCACCGCCACCAGCAGCGCGCAGTTGTACACCGTCTGCAGCATCGACGACGGGTCCGACGTGTACCTGCTCTCGCTCATCTCCCTCTTCTCGATCCTCAGACCCACGTGATTCGCCGCTAAACACACGTCGTCCAGGCTCATCTCCACCGAGAGCTCCTCCTGCGTACCGACGTACCCGGCACCCTCCGCCCAGTGGTACAGCAGTGGGCCGAAGTTTATCCAAACCCCGCCGGGTTTCAGGCACCGCGCGATGACCTGCAGGTACTCCACCACGTTGTGCGCGGTGTCGATGAAGAAACACGTGCACACGGAGTCCCATGCGCCTACGTTTTGTTCGTCGCCGTAGCACTCGACAAAGTCTCCGGCGCACATGGACATGGACCCGCCGGTCTCGTTCATCCCTGACGACCACGCCGGGACGTCGGGGATCCGAACCGTCGCGAGCTGGTGCGCGTCGCTCTGGTGGTTACAGTTGGAGTGGACCCAAGGGTGGATCACCCACTCGTTGGCGTCGTCGGCGTGGTTGAGGACGTAAGAGCTGGTGAGCAGCATGTAGTAGCTGAACTCGTTGCCCTCGGCTTCGTACCCTCGCCTCGCGATCTCCATGACGAGCCTCCCTAACCCCGCGCCCGGGATCAAGACGCGCGGCGGGTACTTACCCTCGTCGGGCTTGGGCGGTGGGAGCCGCGCGGTGAGCTCGCGGATGATCGGACCGTGCGATTGCTCTCGCTCCCCCGCCGCCTCCGCGGACCAATCGCGCGCGAGATTCTTGAGAACGTACCGCACCTTCTCGACGTCCGCGGGCGCGACGCGGTGCGTCGACCTGCCGGTGGCGTCCGTTCCCTCGGCCGGTGGCACACGCAGGTGCGGCGGCACGTCGTCACCCATGTAGGTGGCGAGCATACCTTGGAGGAACTTGTCGTTCCTGCTCACGCACCGGTACGCCTCGACGTGCTTGTCTCTGTGATGGGCGAGCAGCGTTTGGTGCGCCGGCGGCAGGCGCTCGAACATGCGTTCCCACCGGTGCACCTCCTCCGCCGCATCCGCCGCGTACCCCTGGATGGCCCGGCATATCTTGATGAACGCCTCGCGCTCCTGCTCCACCTCCTCAGCCTTCGCCCCGTCCATCGCGCGCGACCAAAATTATGATTAGGCACCCTGGAGCTTTTGGAGCTTTCTCCGAGAAAAAGTTGAACGTTGAAGCGGGCCTCCGTTGAAGCGGGTCATTGATACCCGCGCGGGCGGCACCGGGCGCATCCGCCGCGCGCTCGAGGTCCGTTAGGAGGTTGTCGAGGCATCCAGCCCGGGCGCATCCACCGCGCTCGGGTCCTGGGTCGATGGCCGCCCAGGACACCTCGGGATGGAACGAGCCGGAGCTGAGGGGCGAGATCCAGAGGCTCCGGCTTCGAGAGGCCAAGGCGAAGAAGAAGTACGACCAGGCGCGCGAGGAGGCTTCGGAGAAGGAGGATGAGGTGGGCAGGCTGATGGAGAAGCTTCAGGACGTGATGGTGTCGCTCGACGTGTCGCGGGAGGAATGCGAGGGGCTCCGACAGGCGGGACCCGTGGAAACCTCCGCGGACGTCAACTCGTCGGCATTCCCCTCCGAGGACGAGCTCGCGGCCGTCAAGTCAACCCTCGCGGACCGAAACGCCGAGCTCGCCAAGGCCAGGGAGTTCCGCGCCAAGGCCAAGGCCAAGATTCAGGACCTCGAGGGCAAACTCGCGGCATCGAGGGCCGCATCCAGCGCCAACGCAGGAGGACCGGGGGCATCGACATCGGGATCCTCCGAACAGACGGATGAAACCGCCGTGGCGTTAGCCAAGGCCAACAGGATCAACGTGAGGGCGGTCGCCAAGATCAAGGACCTGGAGGCATCCCTCGCCGCATCAAAAGAGGCGGCGGCCGTCGCGGAGGCGCGCGTCGCGGCCGCGGAGTCCGCGTCGACAAACACGGGACCCGAAGACACGGCGCACGTCGAGCGAATCTCAGAGCTCGAGCGTGAACTCGACGCGAAGACGACGGAGATGGACGCGACGGTCGAGGCGGCGCAGGCGAACGCGCGAGCCACGCAGGAAACCCTCGAGTCCAAGCTTCGCGACGCGGAAGGACGAGCGGGTCAGGCCCTGAGTCGGCTCGCCGAGGCGGAGGCGGGGTCCAGCGCCGCCGCCGCCGACTCGAAGGCGGCTGAGGCTGACTTGAAGGCGGCTGAGCGAAGGGCGTCCGCCGCCGAAGCCGCCGCATCCGCGGTCCCTGAACTCACCGCCGAGCTGGAGCAGGCGCGGGTCGCGGCCAAGAACGCGGACGAGAAGTGCGAGTGGAACCAGAAGAAGCTCCGCAAGGCTATCGAGAAGGGCAAGGGAATCGAGCAGGAACGGAACGACCTGCGCGCGAAGCTGGACGACTCGGAGGCGGAGGCGGCTGGACTGAAATCGGCGGTGGAGGGTGCCAGGGTCGGGGCGCTCGAAGCGGAGTCCGCCGCGAAAACGAGGGCCGAATCCGCCGAACGCGCGCTCGCGGCTGCGGAGAGTGCGGCGGCGGAGGCGGGCGCCAGGGTCGGGGTCCTCGAGGCGGAGGCGGCGGCGTTGAGATCGTCGGCGCAGGCGGAGCTCACAGCCGTGAAGTCGCGAGTGACGTCACTGGAGGCTGACCTCGCGGCTGAGCGGGAGAAGGCGGCGACGGCTCAGGAGAAGGCGGCAGAGGCTGCGGCGAGCGAGCGCGAGGCGGCGATGTCGAAGACGTCGGCTGAGCTCGAATCTATCAAGAGGGAGCTCGCGGGGCGGGACGCTGAGCTTGAAAAGGCGAAGGATTTCCGCGTCAAGGCGTACGAGGACGATCTCGCCGCGAGTGCACGGGAGCTGGAGGCGGCGAGGAAGGATGCCGAGGCGGCGAGGATGGATGCCGCGGCGGCGAGGAATAATATCGAGTACGCGAAGAATGATACCGAGTGCGCGATGAAGGCTGCCGAGAACGCGAGACAGAACCTGGCTGAGGTTAAAGGGGACTTGGATGAGACCAAAAAGTCACACGCCGCGGAGACGGCTCGGCACGAGGACAGGGTACGGGAGCTGAACGAGCGGATCGAGTCCGAGGTGGGTGAGCTCGAGATTGAGCTCTCCGGCCAGCTCGACGCGAGGACGGCTGAGCTGGAGTCTGTCAAGGCGGAGGAGGCTGCGCTGCGCAAGAAGCTGGACGCAGTCAAACAGGAACTCGAGCCAGTCAAGCAGGAACTCGAGTCGGTCAAGAAGGAGCTCGAGTCGGTCAAGAAGGAGCTCATCTCCGCAAACGACTCGCTCGGGAAGGCGAAGGACTTTCGCGCCAAGGCTAAGGAACGAATCGCCGAGCAGGACGCCAAGATTAAAGAATTCGACTCCAAGGTCAAGGATGCGCAGACCAAGGCCACGGCGGCGGAGGGCAAGGTCACCGATGCCGAGTCGAGGGCTTCAGCCGCGGAGGCTAAGCTGATGGATGTGGAATTCGAGGCCACCGCCGCGGAGGCCAGGGCCAAGGACGCCGAAGCCAAGGCCGCCGCCGCGGAGGCCAGGGTTAAAGACGCCGAGAGTTCCAAGCTCAAAGACTCCGACGCCAAGGTTAAGGACGCCGAGGCTAGGGCCACCGCCGCGGAGGGCAAGGCTAAGGACGCGGAGGGCAAGGCTAAGGACGCCGAGGCCAAGGCTAAGGACGCCGAGGCCAAGAGGGCGGCTTCGGAGGCGAGGATGAAGGACGCCGAGAAGGCGCTGAGGGAGAAGGCCGTCGAGCTGGAGTCCATCAACGACATGTTCAAATCAGCCAACGAAACCTCCGCCGCGGCTCGCACGCACCTCGACCAAGCCGGGAAGGAGTTCGACTCGCGACTGGAACGCGAACGGAAGGAGCACTCCGCGAAGGTCGACGGGCTCCGCCGAGAGCTGACAGCTAAAGCCGAGGAAGCCGCCTCCGAGGGCGAGAGGGCGGCCGCCGCGGCGGCAGCCGCCGACGCCGCCGCCGCGAAGTTGAAGGACGCCGCCGACGAGCTCGAGCGCGTGAAGAAAGATTTGGTTCTCGTCAAAACCGAGCTCGAAGCCGCGAAGGGAGCCGCCCGGGACGCCGATCGCGAGAGGGAGCGGACGGTGAAGGACCTGCGGATGGCGCAGGAGCGTATCATGGCGCTCGCCGCCGAGGCTGAGCAGGCGGCTGCCGAGAGGGAAGGGGCCGCGCTGCCGGAGGCTGCCGCGATGGAGGCGTTGCGAAGGGAGGAGGACCTTCGCGCCGAGCTCAACGATCTCGCCGCGGAGCTCGACGACGCCCGCCGAGACGCCGACACCGCCGTGGCCGAGTCTGAGGCTAAACGCCAACGCCTGGAGACCAAACTTTCGGAGACGGAGAAGGCCCTGGCGGCTGCGAAAGAGCGGCAGAGCGCGCAAGCCTCCGAGCACGCCAGGCGGCTGGAACGCGCCAGCGAGGAACTGGCGGAGATGCACCGGAAACTTATCCAGACGCAGAGCGAAGCCGCGGAGAGCGCGGGCGCGACGGACGCGGTGCGTAAGCGCCTCGAGGGCCAGCTCGTGGACGCCGCAGCGCTCGCGGAGACCCGCGTCGAGACACTGGAGCGCGAGCTGCGAGACGCCGTCAAACTCGCACAAGCCGCCAAAACCGACGCGACATCGGAAGTCGCCGCGCTCAAAGAACGAATCGCGACGCTCGAGTCCGACGAAACGCATAAGGAGGCGCACGCGCGGGAGCTCGCGGACGCCGAGAAGAGAATATCTAACGCCGAGCAGCGGCTTCGCACCGCGGACGAGACCGCCGAGCTGGCCACCGCCGACCTTCGAGCCCGGCTCGCGGCCGCGGAGAGGGACGCTAAATCGGTGACGAAACGGGCGGAGCGGGATCGACGCGAGGCGACCGCGCGAACCGCCGAGCTCGAGCGCGCGATCGAGGCGCTACGAACGACGGAGGCGGTGATCGAACGACCCGTGGAGGGTCCGGGACACTCGGAGGAGGTGGAGTCGCTCGAGTCCGAGAACGCCGAGCTCAGGCGGCGGGTCACCGAGACGTTCCAGGCGCTGCAAGGGGCGCACACCGTCGCCGAGCAGACCAAACGAGCGGCGCAGGAGACGGTCAAGGCGGCCAAGCGCGCGCAGGCGCTCGCCGAGGCGGACCTCACGCACGTTCGCGAGGAGCTCGCGGCGGCCAACGCGGCTAACGCGCTCACCTCGCACGCCGCGGGTGCGCAGCTGGACATGGACAGGAGTCGCCTGGAGGAGGCGGAGGCGGCGCTTGAGGCGCAGCAGCTCGCGTTGGAAGCTGCGCAGAGAAACGTGGCGAAGGAGTCCGACCGCGCGGACGCCGCCGCCGCCGCCACCGCTCGCCGCGCGTCCGAGCTCAACGACGCCAGGGAGGAGATCGATCGCTTGCGCGGCGGAGGCGGAGGCGGAGGCGGAAGGGGAGCTCGGCCGTATGAATCATCCGCGAGGACGTCCCCGGCTTCCACGCCGAGGTCGTCCCACGGCACAGGTATCAACCCACTGACGACGCACGTCAACGCGGTGAGGACGAACAGACCGCCACCCGCGCCCACGCCCGCGCCGTCCACCGCGGCTAAGGCTGCGGCCGCCGCGATGGGACGCGCGCCGCCATCCGCGTACCGACGCGGGTCGCGGTCCCCGTCGCCGCGGGGGAACGTCGACCCGGGCGGCTCCGGGGTCAAGGATGCGTTTCGCGGGCACTTCGCCGACCCGGGGGGTGCCGAGGGGGGTGCCGACACAGCTGTGCAAGCGGGTATGGACCACATGGACGGGCGACGACGGGCGAGCGTTCGTGCCGGGACCCAACGAGCTCGGCCGCACGACTGGAGCAACTACCCATACGAGGACGCCGGGAACGACTCGAGGGGTTCGGGTTCGGTGGCGAGGGCGGAGCGACGGGGTGCGCGGGGCGGTTCGGGCGCGAGGGACGCGCTGGACCAGGAGCTGGCCAACGCGAGGGACGTGTTGGACCTCATACGCGGGGGAGCGGCGTCGTCCTACGCCGGGTCGGACGACGACAGTCCGCGGTAGCGCATAGGTATTTTTGTCGAGAGCAAAGACCAAACGAGAGAGACGAAACGTGACTCGAGATCCCGTCGCCAGCTCACCTTATCACGCAGCCGCAGAAGATCAGGCGCGCCGACATGGGTCTCCTGGCGAAGGCGGTTCGAAAGTACGGGGTGGCGGTGGCGAGGATGGAGGAGGAGGTGAACAGGCCTCCCCTCGCGTCCACGTCCACCCCTCAGGACACCATCGTCGAGCCCGCGGCGTCCGGGGCGGCGCCGGCGTCGTCGGGCTCGGGTCAAGGATCGGTCGGCGGCAAGGAGGCACCCCGCCGTTACAGTAAGGTTGAGCTGCCGTCGCAGGAGCAGATGATGATGGACGACATGATGAACAACTGCATGGTCAAGATGGTGCTGTCGTGCGTCATGGGGGGCGCGCTGGGCGGGGCCATGGGCATCTTCTTCGGCGCGTTCGAGCCGATGCAACCCGGGGAGGAAAAACTCGGAATCATGCAGTCGATCAAAAACTACGGGCGGCAGAGTTTGTCCAAGTCGTGGTCCTACGCGAAAGGTTTCGCGGCGTTCGGCGCGCTGTACTCGGGATCCGAGTGTGTCATCGAACAGACCAGGGCCAAGCACGACATCTACAACAGCGCGTACGCGGGGTGCTTCACCGGCGGCGTGATGGCTCGGTCGGGCGGGAAGGAAGCGATGGCGATGGGTTGCGCCACAATGGGGGCGCTGTCGGTGGCGATGGACCGGTTCATGGACATCCATTAGTAGTTCAGCGTTAGGTGGCGATCGCGATATAATTTTTTATGTACTCGCTCATTCGATGAGCGGTGTTCTTTACATCACTTGGAAGTCTATCTATGTTGATTGGGAAAAAATCATTTGCGGGCGGTTCAGGCCCGGTTATCGATACAGTAATCCGTACATCTCTCCTCGTCCTCCCCGCTTGGGGCACCGATTCATGAAGGTACCGTCGGTGTCCCATCCTCACGGGGCGGAAGGAGAGGCGGAGGGTGCTTCGGCGACGGTGTCTCAGTCGCCTCTGTCTCGCGTCGTAGCGCGTTTGTGCACCCGCCTGAAGAACTCGGTGGGCATGGTAGTGTATTTTGATGTGGTACAGGTACAGTGGGCTTTGGTACAACAGGTTGGATGTCCCGTGTGTCATGTGCGTTGCACGCGGCGGCGCCGGCGTCGCCCGTGCGGTAATGTGACCGCACATTGAATTCACACGATGGAATCAGGCGATGGGATCAGTGCGAATACATGCCGGCGAGGACCATGAGCAACACGGCGCCGTCGTAATCCGTCAGCAGCGCGGTGCTCTTGGCAACCTTCCCGGCTCTCAGGTACTCCCCACCCTCCTCAGCCTCGACATCGGGCGCCAGCTTTAGTCTCCGCTTCTTCTTCGGCTTACCGTCCAGATCCAGCTTGTCCCCTTTGTCGCCAACCTTGCTTCGCTTCACCGGATGCCCGTTGGAGTCGAGCAGCGCGGGTCGCTTGCGAGGCGGCGCGGGTGGCGGGACGTGCCCCGGTGGCCACCCACCCGGCGGCGGGAGCTTCCCAAGCTTGAACCGAACCCCGCACGCGTTGCACAGCGTCTTCGGGCCGAGTGGACCGTTTCGCCACAGCGGCGTCTTGGACGTGCGGCAGTTGGCGCAAACCTTGCCGGCGCACGGCGCGGGCAGCCCGCCGTGATCCGCGTCTGCGTCACCATGGACCTCAGACTCCTTCGGGGTGACGACCACCGCGGGAACCGCGGCGGGCACCTGCGGCGTGGGAATGGCGTGCGCCTGCTGGACCTGCGCGTCCACGCCCGGCGGCGCGTACTGCGGCGCCCTGGCGTTGAGCTCCTTGAGCGAGGGCACCTTTTGCATCCCCTGCGTCATGTGTTCGTACCTCTTGAGCAGCGTCTGCACCTCCACCAGGTTGGGCGGGTGCGGATTGGCAGCCGCGGTGAACGCGTTCATGGCCATGATCTGCGGATGCAGCAAGTACGGGTTGGCCGCGTACGCCGCGGCGTAGTTGGCCTTCATCTGTTCGTGGTAGGCGTTGGCCTGAGCCTGCTGCGCCGCGCTGTGATTGGAAGGGTGGTGGGAGGAGGCGGGGGGTCAGATTGCCGCGTTGAAACCAAAGGAGACCCGTGATTCCCGGTTTGGAAAATTGGACTGCGGGTCAAACCCAAAACGAGAATTCCGCATCGAAAGTGAACCGTTGAAAGGATTCGCGTGTGTTTTCATCGGCCCGGTTCTACGAGTCGGACGCGGGCCGCGGGCGCAATCGCGCGGCGTGGCGCGCCGCCCGAGCCTCGGGAACGGCCCTACGGCCACCGGAGATGCCATCGGTGCCCACACGGACACAGATCCCGGGCTTCATCCCGTCCAAAACGCGCGTCGCCGGGTTTGAAACGCGCGTTTCAAATGCGAACACCGAGTTTTTGAACCGCGTCCCGGGCGCGGTGAAGGGGCGGAGTCCGGTTGTTTTCCGCGGGACCGGCGATCTAATCGCGCGTGGCGACGTCGACGAACCCGCGGAGAACCGCCGAAGATGGACGCGAACGCTTCTTCGCGCCGCCAGTTTTCCCGAGCGATGCGGGCGGTACAAAAAACTCACCTCTGCGGGGGCGCGTGCGCCTGTTCCGGGTGCTGCTGCCCAGACGTCGCCATTCCGAGAATCTGGCGTGCGATGCGGTGTGTCCGATGGGACTTTCGCGGGCAATCGCGCGACGGGCGACGCTTTCTAAGTGCGGAAACTCGCGTGGAAGGTACGACCGGGTACCGTCCGCGTCGAATGTCGCAAACGCGCGGTCGACGCTTCGTACGACGCGCTGGACGCCGGCGTTCTCCGGGGCGGCGTGCTTCAAAAACACCCCGCGATTGACACTGGGTTTGCAACCGAGTTACACGCAGCCGGATGGCTCAACGGCACGTCCGTAAACGACGGCGGTGTGGGTGGCGCGACGCGTCCGCGGGCCTTGGCACGCGGACGGAGGGACACTGGAATGTGTCCTGTTCAATGTAGGCGGACGAGCGACGGGTGCTGTCGGTCGTCGCGCGCGAATTGCGAGTGATGGTGCCGGCGATGGTGACGCGCCCTTCTCGATGGCCCGGCAAACTTTTTCGAGGCGAACGCGGGAAATTTATCCATCGAGACGTGCTTTTTTTGCGAAAACTTGGGAAAAATCAGACCAATTGCCCATACACGACTGCATTTTCGGAAATTGTTAAAATTCCCTCTGAAGGCGAAAGGGGGAATCGGGAGAGGGACACGTGGGATGTTTTTGTTGGTTCCGCGCCGCAGGTCGAGTTACAACTCGGCAAATTGCCTGGTGGGTTTTTTTTCACGCGGAATTCGCGAATTCCCATAGGCCCGAGGCGCGCAGATTTCGAGATTCAGTGCAAAAAAACGTGCTGAGTCGGATCGCCGACGCACTTTTCAACCCGAGTTTTGGGTTTGGATCTCCCCAGTCAATTTTGCTCATCTGCTTTCGCCAATTTTGGGAACCACCATTCGCGGTTGGAAATCGGTTTCACGGACGGTTCGGGACCGGTTGCTGCGTTTGAAAATCTTTTCATTTTCCCGCGCATCGGGTGGTTCGGCCTTCTTAACGGTGTTTCGACGTCTTCCTTGGACGTGGAGGCGGAGTCGTCGTTGGTTCGTGGCCGCATCGCACACGTCAGACGCAGACGCACGTGCGCGACAAAGTTCTCGGAACCTCTCCGTCCTCCACCGCCTTCCTCCGCCGCCTTCCTCCGCCGCCTTCCCTCGCCGCGTCTGGACCGAACGTCGACTCCACCCCGCACCCAGCGTGTCGGCCCTTGAGCCACTTCCCAGAACAAATATGACTCGACTCGTAGGTGCGTTCGTGCTGCTCCTGGCGCTCTCGTGCGCGTCTCCCGTCGCGGGTCAGGCGGCGAGCGCCCAGGGAGGGATGTATTACGGTCCTTTCCGCGGACCCTTGTACGGGTGAGTGCCCGATACTCGCCGACGCCCGATCCCCCGTTCGCGTATGCGCACCAAGAAAAGAAACCCGCCAGGCTGACAAAAACCAAAAACTTTCGCAGCGCCGGCACCATAGGAGCCATCGACCCTTTCATGGGCGGCTTCCGCTCCGTCGCCGTCGTTCCCACCGTCAGCTTCGGCGGCGCGCCCCGTGTCCTTCCCACCGGCCCGGTGGGAGGCATCATCGGCCCCTACGGCCGTCCCGCGCCCATCGGCGGGGGCGTAGGAGTGAGCCGCACAACCGTGGTCAACCGAGGAGCCGGCGTGAGCGGAGTGATCCGCCCGGGAGGCCGAGGCCCCGTGAACCGCCCGAACCGCCGGGGGCGGCTCCTGCAGACCGCGACGATCGTGTGAACGTAACCCTGACTGAACGCGCGTCTCGTCACTCCGTTAGTTTCCTACGACTTCATTCGTCTTGTTACACTTACACGATGCACAAACGCGACCAACTACCTATACTGGGGATGCTTGACGACGTGCATGTACGGCACGGGCCTCTGCGGCAGCCCGTCCGCGTCCCCGTCGTCCTCAAACTCCAGGAGAAAGTCCCCGTACTCGCTCCCGAGCTTCCGCGCGCTCTGCACCACCACCGCGCGGTAGAACGTCGTCGTCATGGGATACACCGCCAAAACCGCGGTGCCCGGGAGGAAGTTTTGGCCCTCGCGGCACAAAGCGCTCCTCGGCATGGCGATGACCAGGTCCTCAGGTATGTGGTACACCTGCCCGCTGCCGTCGTCGCTCTCCTCGTCGGCGTCCATCACCTCGTACGCACCCTCCTCCGGCTTGTGCGCCACCACCACCGCCACGATCCATTCCTGCGCCCCCGGATCGCCCGACACCTCGCCGATGTTCGCGGCGACGCGTTCCCCCGGCTGCGGCGGCAGCGGCACCTTCTTCTTGTGCGACTTCTTCTGCGCCGCCTGCGCAGGCATGGGCGGTGCGTTCCCGTGTGTGCCGAGGTCGAAGTCGTGGCCGGACATGAAGGCCATGGTCATTGGGTCGAGCGCGCCCCCCGCGGCGGGTGTGTCGGCGTCGACGGCGAACTCGTCTTCGAACCCCGCCTCGTTCCGCTCCTTCATCTCCTGCGTGAACGGGTTGAGCTCCTTGTCCAGGGCGCCGATGTTGAACTGGATCATCTCCATGGCTATGTGCGCCAGCCGTACCTTCTCCGTGGACAGCTGGACGATGTCCACGTGGTTCTTCTCGATCTCGTGCCTCGCCTTGCTCGTCGCGTCGATGTCGTCCGCGCTCGCCTGCCGCGACGACGCGCTGGGCATGGCGAGGCATTTGTCGACCCGATCCTGCGTCTCCTTCTTCAAGGTCACCAGGCGCTCGTCGATGTCCTTGATCGTGTGCACCACGCGCTGGAGCTCGACCGGGAGGGAGGAGGAGACTGCGCGGGTGGGACGGAAAAAGGGTGTGGGTCGTCAGTGAGACGGTGGACGGACGAGTTGGAGCATTTGGATTTTAGGGTTAGCGAGAGATCGCGTCTCGTGTCGGGTCCACGGCGCACCTTCGACGTATTTCTCCAGAAAGGTGAGCGGGTTCACCGCGGTTGACGCCATCGCGTGGCCGCGGGAGCTGCGACGCGCAGCCTCGGAGGCCTGCGCGGGCGTGAACTGAGCGGGAAATCGAACGCGAACATCGTATGGCCTCCCAGTCTAATTTGAGTTCAAATCACGGGAGGGTTTATTCGAACAAGACGAATTGCGAGGTCATAATCACGGTCGACGGCGACGCGCCCGATCGGTCCCGTACCTCGAGACCGCGACCGCGCGTCGAGTCCAAACCCCTTCGCGGGTGTGATCGAACGCGTGAAGACCCGGCGAGGTCTAAAGCGAGGTCCCAACCGGTCGCCATGGCGGACATAAAAGACATCATGGGCATCAAAGCCTCGGCCAAGGCGCCCGCGGCGAAGAAGCAGAAGACCGCCGCGGAGAAGAAGCCGGATGGGATATCGCGCGAGGCGTGGCAGATCATGCGGGACAACCAGCAAACGGACGCCCTGGCATCCGTCGTGCCCACGCACGCGGGCCTGAAGGACAAGCGCAAGGTGTCCGCCCGGAAGGTATCGTGGTCGTGGCAGCCCTTCAAGAACAGCGCGAGGACCGACAACCTCATGCTGCGGCACTGGGTCAAGACGGGCACGGGAGGCACGCTGCTGCCGGGCAGCAACGGCGGCGACGTCGGCGGCGACTACGCCTTCTCCAAGTACAACAAGAAGGTCGACATGGTCATGTACAACGACGAGGAGTACGAGAACCTCCTGCAGTTCGATCAAGACTGGAGCAGGGAAGAGACGGATTACCTCTTTGAACTCTTGGCGCGATTCGACCTTCGGTTCCTCGTCGCGCACGACAGGTGGGAACGCGAGGGAGGGAAGGAACGCACGGTGGAGGACATGAAGGACAGGTACTACGCCATCGCCCGCAAGCTCCTGGAGGCGCGCGCGGACAACCCCGAGGAAGCCGCCGCGCATCCCGTCATCAAAGACCCGTTCAACAGCAGACACGAGATCGATCGCAAACTCGCGCTTGGCGACCAGATGGAACGGACCAACGCACTGGAACGCGAGGAACGCGCCATCCTCGACGAGGTCAAGGCCATCGAGGAGCGACGCCGCGTGGAGGCACGCGCGCTGAGCAACAGAGCCGCCACCGCGTTCAACCCGTACCGGGTGGATCAGACCCGACACTCCATCGACGTCGACGAGATGCGGGAAGAGGCGGAGGCGGAGTACGCGGATGGAACCCCGTCGCTGCCCACGGCGGAGGGCGCGGACGTTCGGCCACCGGCGGGAGTGTACGCGCGCGGCGTGCACGTCAATACCGTGGCTGGCGAGATGGCCACGGCGGCGGTCGGCGCGGGGGGCGCGAGGGGCGTGCGCAGGATCGAGACGGCGGTTGAAGAGCTCGGGGTGAAGCCGCCCGTCGTGTCCACCCGCGCGGTGTGCCAGAACTGGCTGAAGCTGAGGGAGGAAGTGACCGAGATGCTGGAGCTGCGCAAGGCGCTGGCGAAGCGTCAGGAGGAGCTCTGCGGCACCACGCCGGCGAGCGAGGCTGCCGCCGCCGCGGCGCCCGCGGCGAAGGCGGCGGCGGAGGTGTTCCAGAGCGTCGGCTTGCTGGACACCCCGCGGTCCAAGGCGCCGGAGCAGGTGCTCGGACCCGACGGTCAGCCCATCGGCGTGAGGCCCGCGAAGCGCGACAATAAGAGGAAGATGCCCGCGAGGTACGAGGACGCGCCGCCCTCGCCGCCCCGCCGCAGCGCCGAGAAGAGGGCGAGGAAGAGCTGAGCGACTTGACTGACGACGCGTTTGTAAGAGAATCAAAAAACTTTTTCTCGGAACGGCCGAGCGTTTCGGCCGATACGTCGTGGCTTTGCGTCTCCACAACATGCCGCCCAAGAAACGCAAGCAGGACGATGTCAAGCTCGAGCCGGTGATCGACCACGCGCGATCGGCGATCGAGCACATCTCCCACTGCACGATGGAAGAGCTGCGCCTGGTGTTCGAGGCAGCCCGCCGAAGGCAAGATCGCTTGAGCATGCTCGCAGCCAACAGGTTTGAACCCGGCGACACGGTGACATGGAAGGGCAAATCCGGAGCTCAGTTAACAGGAACAGTCGATAAGATCAACAAGAAGACCATAGGAGTCACCACCTTCGGACCTCTCCTGGACCAGTGGACGGTGAGCGCGCTGTTGCTGAAAAAAGTTGAGTAAAAGATTAGCACACGACGCGCGAACGTGAGTTACGACATTGAAACAAACACCTAAGACTCTTAGCTCCCGATGATCCCCTTGAAGAACCTGGCAACCTCACCACTCACCGCCGCGAGTAACAGCCACCACGCGAGCGAGTCGATCGCCCCGAGCGGTCCACCGTCGGCGTCCAGTCCAATCGCCCTGAACGCCAGAGACACCGCCACCCACGGCCCGCAGATCCTCACAATGGCGGGCGTCACCGCGAGGAACATCCCGAAGGCGTCACCGTCGGACATGGCGAACATGAACACCTCCACGCGGTTCTCCGGTATCTTGGACGACGGCAGGAGCAGCTGCTTGACCACCTTCCCGGGCTCCACGTCCCATCGCTCCACGTGTTTGACCACCTTGCCGGTGGATGGGTCGAACACGTGCGTGGTGCCGCCCGCCGCCGCGAGCTTGGGCCGCCACGGGAGGTCCAGCACGCAGGAGAACCTCCACGACGTCTCGAGCTCATCGCCGCGTTCCTCCCAGTTGGTGATCTTGAGGTCGATGTCCTCCATCATGCCCCCGAGGTTGCCCACGTTCTGCTTGAACCGGTCGACACCCTTGAACGAGACGAAGGGATCGGCAAACTCGCAGTCCGGGTCGTAAGCGGCGAGATCCCCTTTGCCGCTGACGAAGTAGGACTGGTCGTAGTCCTCCTTCAGCAGGGCGACGACCTGCTCGCGCTCGAGCGTACCCCCGTTCTTGGCCATCGCCTCCGCCACCGCCGCGGAGGATGCCGCCGAGCCCGACGGCTTGTCCTTGGTCGCCCCGACGACTTTGCCCACAGCCTCCGCGCCGTACCAGACCGCCTTGAGCCCGGCTCCGACATCCTCCGTCTCTTTTTCGGCTCGGACGACCACTGATCGACGGCGTACCGCCCTCGGGCGGGCCCCGAGGGCCACGGGCCCGATACGGGAGCCGGATGCGACGGCGAAGCAAGGCGGCATCGCGTATCAATCTGACAACTGGCGAGGAGATAAGATCGATATTTTGCCAAACTCCGACATTCCTCGATGGCTGCCGTCGCACCCAGCGTCGCCGTCCCGCGGCTCGGGGCGTCGCGCCCCGCGTGCGCGACCTCCATTCGCCCCATCGCGAGGGCCCCATCCTCCGCCCGCCCTAACCCACGGTGCAGGGCCGCGTCCAACGAGACCGCGAGCACCTCCTCCGTCGCGGAGACGGCCACGTCGTCGTCGTCTGTCACCGAGACGGCCGTGTTCGCGCTGGGATGATTCTGGAGCCCCGAGGAGACCTTCTCCTCGGTGCCGGGAGTCATCAAGACCAGGGTGGGATACACGGGGGGCGACCGCGCGGACCCAAACTACGGCACCGTGTGCAACGGCGACGGGCACACGGAGGCGCTGAAGATCGACTTCGACCCGAGCGTCGTGTCCTTCGCCAAGTTACTCGACATGTTCATGGCGCAGCACGACCCGTGCGTGCCCATGACCACGCAGTACCAGAGCGCCGTGTGGCCCCAAAACCAGGCGCAGGCAGACGCCGTGGTCGCCGCCATCGAGCGCGTGGAGAACGAGCGGGGCAGGCCGGTCTACACCAAGGTTGAAAAGCCGAAGGAATGGCACGACGCCGAGTGGTACCATCAGGACTACAACAACAAGAACAAGCTCCGGCTGGCGGCCGCGTTCGGGGTGTTCGTGCTGAACAACATCCCGCACGGCAGCTTCCCCGGGCAGGAGCCGCTGAAGACGGTGCTGGGCGGGGCGGTGTTCGTCAGCCTCCTGCCGCAGCTCGTGAGCCCGTTTGACAGGCTGCTCTCCATGCTCGATTGATGACCATCGCCGATGGACACAACCTACAGGGGGAGGGATTTTCCCGAAGCCATCGCGACACGCGGCGCGCATGTGACGTCGAGGAGAGGTCAATGTCCTTAAACGAAAGGAACGCCCTCCTCGATCGATGTACGCGCGCCGCACGCCGTGCGTTTCGTGGACACGCCGCGACTCCCGCGAAAAAAATAGCTAGCCTTAACCATAAATACGATAATCTTCACAGCAGATGTGGTGTGATGTGACCCAATCAAATCAATCAAATCTTATTCGCCGCCGTTGAGGAAACGGAAGAGGATGTTTCCGAGTCGACATCCGACAGAACGAAGCGCCGGCACCCGGAGGATTCGTCCGGACCGTCGTCGCGCGTATCGGAGTCATGACGGTGTGGTGGAACGCCGCGGCGGCCGCGGCGGGGGGCGGCGGGAACCCGGGATGGCTTCCTCCTCGGTCAAACGGTAAGGACGGCACCGCGGGAGGAAAAAGACGTGGACAGGGATCGGTGGTCAGGGGCGGAGGCGCGTCGCGTTGGACCAAACCCGCACGGGTCAACGCGATCGGCAAGAACATCGCCACTGCGCTGTCCCGTAACCCGGGGCACGTCATCTCGTTCACCTCGAGCCTCGCGCTCGGTGCGTCGACCGTCTATTACGACCAGCACCGGCGCCCGAGTCGACCGTACAACGGAACGCTGACGTCCGGAGATCCCAACCGCGCGCTCACCGACGCGCTGCTCTGGGCCACCGCGGGCGGATACGTCCTTCAGCTGCTCAGCGGACACGCGTTCACCGCGGTGGGCGCCAAGGTGAACGCCAAGATCGCGTCGGGCCAGGTGTGGAGGCTGCTCACGCCGCTGCTGCTGCACGGATCGCCTTTGCACCTCTTCGTGAACTGCATGTCGCTCAACAACCTAGGGCCGGTGGTGGAGAGGCAGTTCGGGCGCGAGCAGTTCATGGCGGTGTACCTCGGCGCGGGGCTGCTGGGTAACTTTTTGTCGTTCAAGCGGTGTCCAAACAACGCGGTGGGCGCGTCGAGCGCCATCTTCGGTTTGGTCGGCGCGTTGGGCATCTACCTCAACAGGCACAGGGACCTGTTCGGGGACTACGGTGATAAGGTGTTCCAGAACCTGCTCGGATCCGTGGGTCTGAACGCGATGTTTGGGATGATGAGCAAGCGGATCGATAACTGGGGGCACTTCGGCGGGTTCCTGGGGGGGGTTATAGTGGCGTGGACGGTGGGGCCAAACTTGGTCGTGGTTGGAGCTAATGAAAAGGTGGACCACCGCGTGGAGGAGACGCGCACGGTGGCGAGGCGACGGGTGGTGAACAGGCCGCTGCTGCAGACATACACGGGAGAGTTCATGGAGGAGTTTCGTAGGTGATCGGAAGTAGCTGGTCACGTAGAGGGAAGGAGAGGTAACTCGTAATATTATTGAACACGCGGCGGGCTCTATTATTACGAGGTCAACGCGCTACTCGTACTCACTCGTTCGCGTGGAAGGTGGCGATCCACCCGTGCGATAGCACCGCGCACTCCCACCCGAGAAACTCCGCGCTCTTTCTCACCCTCGCCCCAGACGGGCACTTCCCCGCATCCCTCACCGCCGCCAGGTACGCCCCGTGTCGATCAACTCGGCACATCGCGACTTTGTTGAACCCAATCGCGAAGGGCGCCAGGTCCCAGTCCGTGCCCTTAGCCCGCGCGCACCACTCGCTCAGCCCGGTGACCACCCCGGGCCAATCCGGGTTGAACGCGTCGTCAACGAGCACGATACCCTCCGGGTGAAGGCACTGAGACGCGAGCTCCACGTCCGACCTAGTCGTCTCCGCGGTGTGACACCCATCGACGCTGAATATCCGAACAGGTCCGCCGGCGGCGTCGCTCAGCATCCCGGCGTCCACCGCCGTCGAGTCCCCTTCGATGACCGCGAGCCAGCCGTCCTCATCCTCATCCGAGAGACCCTCGTTCGCTTCATCTCCCCAATCGCCCATGCACTCGCGCACGGCTGCTTCTACGTTGCGTAGGAATGCGTTTTTGTCGCCGACGCCGCTGTCGTCGACGTTGTGTTCCTGCGCGTCGAAGCAGTCCACCGCGACGCACGTCTCCCCCGGCCGACGTAGCAGCGCGAGAGGCGCGAAGCTCTTGCCGTGGTACACGCCGATCTCGCACAGGGCGCCGAATACGCCGCGCTGCTCGTGGAAGTCGTCGATTGTGAGCAGAAACCTCAGCAAACCGGGTTCCATGAATCCCTTCACGCCGTCGCCCCATCGCGCGTATCGGGCCAGCCGGCGCGCGTTCTGCCGTGAGGTGGATGCCGCGGCCGATTCGAGGACGTCCGCCGTCTCTACCGCATCCTCCGCCATTCGTCTGGCTCCCGCGGCGGCACGGCGCGCGTCCTTCGGGCTCGTGATGTCAACAACCTCCGGAGAGTCGGGGCTCGTCGTCGCCGTGGTCCACCGACGGTACGCGCCGGTCGCGACGGGCCTCCGGACGGTTCGCGAGACGCGGATCCCGCGATTGCACGCGGACACGCGCGCCGAGAGCGACCACGCGGCGAGTGGTGCCGCCATACCGATCGCGCGCGGGTCGATGTGGCGGGGCTCATCGGTAACCCTCAAAATGCGTTACAGTACGTATGTTTTCAAGGACGGACGAGGGAACCGGCGCGCGTGTGACGTCTCGTGTCGTGAACAATTCGTTCGTCGTCGCTAATCGTATATCTATTCGTCACCCGCCACCGACCGTCGTCAGCACCCTGCACGTGTCGTACTCCGCGCCCATCTCCTTGATGGCGACGGCGTACACGCCGACGGACCCGAGCGCACCCCCCGCCCCGCCGGCTGCTCGCGCCAGCCGCCACTGTTCCCTCGTCGAAGCTCCCCGGATGCCAAAGTTGCGGTACACCGACACGTGCAGGTTGCGTCTGCTGACGAGCGTGATCGCCGCGGTGCCCTCCACGCGCGTCTTGTTCCCGAACTTCCCGTCGTCAGGACCTGGGCGCGCCGGGAGACCTCGCAGCGGAGGGACAGCCGAGCACAGCCGCTCCGCGTCTTCCGTCCCGATCCCGACGCAGACGCATGAATCCCAGTCGTAAAATTTGGTGAGCTCGAGCCCGTCCAGGGGCAGCGCCGTCGGTGCGTGTGCGAGCCCCACGCGGTTCGCCTCGGCACGTGTGAGTCCGTTGAGCTTGAACAGGGTGAAGTGGCGGGCTCCGTCGCGGACGAAGCAGTGGTCGTGGACTTCCCGCCTCACGGCTCCGCGGCATCTACCGTATGTCTCCCTCGCCGCGTCGTCCTCCGTGACCATCGCCATGACCACCCAGTTGCGACGCTCTC
>Ga0302114_10000450_pt1 | contig 28737 bp, 24 predicted proteins | sample AG5_Surface_MG_FD_203107 | JGI IMG/M metagenome (GOLD analysis project Ga0302114, IMG submission 203107) | Marine microbial communities from Western Arctic Ocean, Canada - AG5_Surface | ecosystem: Environmental > Aquatic > Marine > Oceanic | place: Canada: Western Arctic Ocean | collected...
TCCCAAGCGCCGCGCCGCGTGGCTATGCCGACCACCTGGGAACGGACGCACCACGCAAACCCCGACGCACGCCAACACCCACACCACACACCCACTCTCCGGTCTCTGGAGCCTTATTATTATTATCGCATCGCTAGGTAGGTAAGGAGAGTATTCTACCTTCGTAACAAGTACCTTCGAAGGTACCTTCGAAGGTACCTTCGTAAAAATTTAGAGAGGAAAATATTAAAAGTTCATCACTTGAACTTTTACACAGGTACGAGTAATCCCATGTAGTCAGCTCCCGTAGTAAGTGTTTATGTTATTTTAACGTCACACCGTTTTTGCATGGCAAACCCCGTCACAGTGCGCAACAATCACATGTGCTCATATATATCTTGTATCCGCCGTCGCCATCGTTATTCACAATCGATCACATGGGAGCAGACGACCGAAAAGGTATTTTAATATTCTCCGACAGGAAAGGCACCACGCCCCGGAGAGAAAAGATATACGAAATTTCACAGGTTAGCGAAGTTGATGATGGTTTCCCCTCTAATACAGTTGTGAGCTCTGAAGGGACAAGAGCCGTCGAGCAAACTGGCTTTCGAGAACTTGGATTGAACAGTTGGCTGTGTGGCAATATTGCCTCGATGGGAATCGTCACCGCAACACCGGTACAACGGGGCTGCATACCTGCAATTTTAGCAGGAAGAGACGTCATCGGAGTCGCGCAAACCGGTACAGGAAAGACGGCTGCCTTTGTTCTCCCCATTTTACAGATGCTAGGACGAGAACCCTACGGAATCTTTTGCCTCTGCATTACACCAACCAGAGAACTTGCATCTCAGATCTCGGAACAGTTTATCGCATTTTCTTCAGGTATGACCCTCCGCTGTGACACCGTTTTCGGTGGCGAAAATATCCGGGCGCAGGCAAAGTCTCTGATGCTGCGACCACATATAACTGTTGCAACACCGGGCAGACTAATGGATCATTTTCTTCATTCTTCAGCTGTGGGTAAATGTTTTAAAAACATTAGGTGCCTGGTTCTCGATGAAGCTGACAGGTTGCTAGATCCAGGATTTGAAGCGGAGCTTCAAGCCATCATGCACAACTTACCAACCGCGAACCGCCAAACCATGATGTTCTCAGCTACCATCACCAAGTCCATATCCGCTCTACAAGACCTAACCCTTGGCAAAGCACTACTTTTCGAGGCCCCTCAAGATAATCAAGTTGTATCCCGCTGCACAGAAGAATACTGCTTCATCCCATCGAAGGTGAAGGAAGTTTATCTCGTGCATTTGCTGGAAAAAGCACATGTGGAGGGAGTAAGATCAATGATCGTTTTCACGGGAACTATTCAAAAATGTCAAATGTTAAAGGAGATGCTTACTGTTTTGGGAGTTAACTGTGTTGCCTTGCATGCTGCCAAGAAACAGGCACATAGGCTTGCGAGTCTCTCGCGATTCAAATCTGGAGAAGTTCAAACTATGGTTGCGACTGACATTGCCTCACGCGGCCTTGATATTCCAACGGTTGACATGGTTATTAACTATGATGTCCCGTTGATCCCCCGCGACTATGTTCATCGCATTGGGCGCACAGCACGGGCTGGGCGTGCCGGCAGAGCTATCACACTTGTGACACAACACGATGTTTCCTTGGTGCATCAAATTGAACGGATCACCTGCAGAAAACTAGTTCAGCTATCTGAACTTTCTGAGGAGGCAACTTTGAAAGATATGGCGCGGGTCTTTGCCGCAAGGCGGGCTGCGAACCTCAACAACGGCGGAGCTTGTGGTTTTGACGACATTCTTCGTCAGAGAAGAGCGAGATACAATAAATAATATATTTCCCCAACTTTGTTTGTGAGGGACCGTTGCAAGAGTGAATTTTTTGTGGTTGCAGAGAGTTGCCGCTGCCGGCAAAATCTGGCCCTTTTGGACTGCTTTGCTCAAACAGCTGTCATGGCACGACATTTTAGAAGTTACGAAGGTATCAATTTAGACTTAAACATAGCTTGGTTAGCATCACAACAATATATACTTGTGGTTTGGTTCGTATCTCCCTCAGGAAAATGCCAACTGTAGTAACTGTAGTGAAAGGGACTCATTGACTTATGCCTCATCGTCTTCATCATATTCTCCCTCCTCTTCGGCGGAAGCATCCTGGTACTGCTGGTACTCAGAAACGAGGTCATTCATGTTGGACTCGGCTTCAGTAAACTCCATTTCGTCCATGCCTTCACCGGTGTACCAGTGAAGGAAGGCCTTGCGGCGGAACATGGAAGTGAATTGCTCGGAAACGCGCTTGAACATTTCCTGAACAGCGGTGGTGTTGCCGATGAAGGTGGCAGCCATCTTCAGGCCCTTCGGGGGGATATCGCAGACAGAAGACTTGACATTGTTCGGAATCCACTCGACGAAGTAAGAGGAGTTCTTGTTCTGGACGTTGAGAAGCTGCTCGTCCACTTCCTTCGTGGACATGCGGCCTCGGAAGAGGGCAGATGCAGTGAGGTAGCGTCCATGACGGGGATCAGCGGCACACATCATGTTCTTGGCATCCCACATCTGCTGGGTCAGCTCGGGAACAGTAAGGGCGCGATACTGCTGGGAGCCGCGAGATGTAAGCGGCGTGAAACCAACCATGAAGAAGTGGAGGCGGGGGAACGGGATGAGGTTCACAGCAAGCTTGCGAAGGTCGGCGTTGAGCTGACCGGGGAAGCGGAGGCAGCACGTCACTCCAGACATCACAGCAGAGATGAGGTGGTTGAGGTCACCGAAAGTTGGGGTGGTGAGCTTGAGGGTGCGGAAGCAGATATCATACAATGCCTCGTTGTCGAGCACCATGCACTCATCTGCGTTCTCGACAAGCTGGTGGACGGAGAGGGTTGCGTTGTACGGTTCCACCACAGTGTCAGACACCTTGGGGGAGGGAACCACCGAAAAGGTGAGCATCATGCGGTCCGGGTATTCCTCGCGAATCTTCGAGATCAGCAGGGTCCCCATGCCGGAACCAGTTCCGCCGCCAAGAGAGTGGCAGACCTGGAATCCCTGGAGGCAGTCGCAGGACTCAGACTCCTTACGCACCACATCAAGGACCGAGTCAATCAGCTCGGCTCCCTCAGTGTAGTGGCCCTTCGCCCAGTTGTTACCTGCGCCAGTTTGGCCGAAGACAAAGTTGTCGGGGCGGAAAATTTGCCCGAAAGGGCCAGATCGCACAGAGTCCATCGTGCCGGGCTCAAGATCCATGAGCACAGCGCGGGGTACGTAACGGCCTGCGTTGGATAAAAAAAGATCATTAGGGTGGAGGCAAACGAAGGGTGGAGGCAAGATATCGGTAAAAACAGTGTTCTCACCACCGGAGGCTTCATTGAAGTACACGTTGATACGTTCGAGCTGAAGATCAGAGTCGCCGCAATACGTGCCGGTCGGATCGATACCGTGCTCATCGCAAATTACCTGTCAGAGCACGATTTTTTTGGAAGAGACGGTCAACTAAACCCTTTTTTGGAATCCCGCGACAACGAGGAAACGTGGTGTCCGCGGGTGAGTGAGCGAACATACCTCCCAGAACTTCGCGCCGATCTGGTTGCCGCATTGACCACCTTGAATGTGGACGATCTCGCTGCACGTTGGGAGTCAATTGAACGTCAGTATTTGGACGCGGGAAACCGAGATCCCAATTTGGAACACCAACGGGAAGAATTGGTAGAGGTGAGTGAAGCACACGCGTCGTCAAAAGTCAACAAATGCGCAACGCGTGATTATGTAGACGTAGCGTTAAGTATACGCACCGCATGATTAGAGAGTTTTTTGAACAGGGGAAGTCGCGACTTCGTGCGGCTTATAATGCGATCCGGTACGCCTGTGGCCGGCTTTTTTGCCTCTCTTGTGTCCAATAGTTGCACTGAGATCGGGGAAGTTGCTCTTGAAATCGTGATAGTTCCTATGGGGGAATTTCATGGCTTTCAAAAGATTTCCGGATGAGGAAATATTTCACGTTCAACGGTTCGATCATTTCCCTCGGGTTTTTTTGAAATCTTTGAATTTATCGAACGCATTATTAAATTGTGGACACCCGCCGAAATATTAGCGGTATCAAAATCTAGGCGCGTGATTGGTCTGTATTAGCGCGCCCCGAGTTATGATTGCATTTCGGTGCGACCGCGATTCTGAGTTCGATAGATTAACCTCAATTTAACAATTTAAACTAACCCCTGTCACAGGGGCAATAGTTAGGCCTTACAACCCGCCTTACAACCCCATGTTTAATATATTATTATGAATTCGCTGCGTAATCTAATTAGACGAAACTACATCCCATGTAATAAACGATTATGAATGAATATCGTTAACTACATACACCATTTGCCCTACATCGTTGACTTTCGGTCGGCAGATAGGATACATACCAACACCGGTCGGTTGCAGAGACTGACACGCGCTTCGCGCCAAACATTTTGGGTCGCGAGCGCGCTTGGCCGCTTGCAAAGATGCCTCAAGAAACGAAGTTCTAAAATGTTTGGATTCGCTGCCGTTTAATTAATTAAACAGGCTGTGCTGTTCTTGAGTCGCGGGCACCGTCTTCTAGTTCAGCTGCAACGTCATATTTGACGACGCGAACTCGGCAACGTTGATGCGCACTACTGACATCCTCCATGTCTGGCGCCGAACAGCATATTAGCAAGCGGTCCAGCGCGCTCGCCGTCTAGACTAGGCGCCAGGGGGGGAAACACGCGCGACCCAAAATATATTGCAACCGACCAAAATAGTGAGTCAACGATATACGGCAAATGGTCTATGATATTGAATTGTCATGGATAGTCTGACCTTCCGACATTAGAGATGCCCGATGGATTCGTATGCGCCTGATCTATTTATGCTTAGAGCTGGAACAGGTCTCATATATATATATATAGAAAAACATGATTATTGGTAATCTTTTGGTTCGATCGTTTGCATTCACATGGGCGCCCCCCCTTCTCCATTCCACCATCCTTCTGACCCTGTCTAGCTAGAACCACAAGACTGAAAATGATATCAACATGAACGAAGAATATCATAGACTATGTTCAGTGTCAAGTAGCCACAGCTAGCTAGCCTCGTCTGGTCGTAATCAAAAAGTTACCTGGTACCGAAGGTTACCTACGAATCTTCGTCCCTTCTTCGTACCGAAGGCAACTTTTTTGCAATAAGTAGAAACGGGGGCCGCAGTTGTAGCTCACGTCGCGGTGCCATTGATTTGTGGCCTGTCAGTCAAAGCAACAAAGCATGATGTTGGCTTACTGTTCAAGAGGGAATTTATGCGAATATAGCAGGATGCGTGTGGAAAAACTCGCGCCGCCGTTCCCGGTCACAGCTAGTGGTACACCTCCTGGTTTCAGCTGCATGCTCTGCGGAGGCTCAACCTTGACAAGCGCTGAAGAAACGAAGTATGCTGGCACAATAACCGTGTGTCTTGGTATATTGACGGCATCGTTATAAATATGATTCAGTGCACTCGCCGCAAACAACATGGACGATGACAGTTGCCTCGAAGACGGAGTACTATTAGGCGAGCCACCAAAACGCACCAACATCCCTGCACCTTGTCTAAAGTCTTGCCCAAGTATGTGGATAGGTAACGTAGATGCCGCTGACCAATCACCGTGCCACCATGCACACCCTGGTTCCATTCTCTTCTCGTCATTTAACCTGTCGGGAATTTCGCTGTTGGCTTCTTGTTCATATCCATCACCGAGTGCGGTGTCAATCCACTTGTCGAGGTGGTGAAATAGACTGCGTGATCCTTTAAACGAAATTCCACCTGTGATACCATCGCGCGTGATATCAAGAGCCGCGTGCTTACCCTGCGTCCCAGCACCGGACGCGACGTAAAATCCCCCAGAGCCAGTGGCAGTTTGAAATCGTACATTTGCATCCAAAAAACCAACTGGCACCGTGCCGCGGTGTGTGCTGAATGAGTGTGGCTCTGGGGAGACCGCGTACTCAAATTCAAAAGGAAGATGCGCAGTAGTTGCGGAGTAAAACCCATTAGTAATCGGTCCCACAAATAGGGAAGAGAACCCCGCGATGTTATTATTGGGAGCACGTGGCAATGAACACCAGCCGAGTGATGCATCGCTGTTCCTGTTTGGTGAGCCAACAACGTGGACCTGCTGCATGGTCGAGGACAACAACAAATTTAGATTTTGCTGGAGAGTATTGGAATTCATTTTCTCTTTGTTTTCTGGATCATTAACCGTTGCGAAGTAATTTCGGTCCAGAACGAAGCACGCAAATCTCATCATCGCTGTGGATAAATATTTCAAGGACCCGGCGGACACGGTGATGGTCGCGCTGCTTCGGCTGACAAATGAGGTGAAAATTTCCAAACCAGGCCCGATAGTTCCTTCCAGTGGCGCAGGTGACCCTACCAGCATGCTAGCTACCCCTACAAGGGTCGGCGCAAACATTATAGGATGCACAGTCGCGTTCGAGCCAACTAGACCAGATGGGTACGCTGGCGCTGCAGTCACATGCAAGCCTGATTTTTTTGTCTTTTGACTGGGGAAGAGCGCTGGTGTCACACACTGAACAGTAATCCGATCCAGACTAGTATTTCCCGGACGTGTCGCAACGTCAAAGGTTCCTACGCGGCACCTTCCTCGATCAGGATGTGGTATATGTGATAGTAAATTGTTGCCAGTCAAGTGCAGTACCATTCCGCCCGAGACAGGCACAAATGCCGGACGGATGATGTCCAGGTCAGCGAAAGGCCGAAAGGTGGTTGCAGAAGTACCAGCACTGGCATCCCGAACCATTTTTTCACCATCCCATCCCCCGGGAACTGCAAGGTAAATCCCGAGAATCGACTTTTGAAATACATTTCGTTTGTTGAGTATCAAGTCAGCTTCTTCAATATCATCATCGCCCATAAGATCGGTTGTACCAGTCTCCGAGACAGTTGTGGCTGGATATTGGACCATTCTGGTGAGGTCTGGCGATTCGCATCGAAGCATAGCTGAGCTCACAAAGTATCCTGGCGTGCTGCGATTACGAGTGCGATTTCCCGAGACAACAAGCGCACAACCATCCCCAGGGAGAAATCCCTGGCCAAACAAGCTTATGAGCCATCCACCATCGGTCGGTCCAGCATCAGCACCCAGTGTATTTACGGCCAGATCCAAACGAAACATAATTATGGGGCGAGTATGGGTATACCTGAAGGGATTATTGACAACAGGGGCGGCATTCAGTGCCAGTGCAAAAAAGCCAGCTGAGGCAAGTACACTTGGTGAAGTGCATCGAAGCACCGACAGGGCAAGTGATGTTGCAAATGACGCCACCTCCTGAACGGGGACTCGAGCACTCCAGTCAATAAAGCCGAAGGTACAAGCGACCTTGTCAACGTCAGATGAGAATGACGTTCCGAATACGTGCACCTCTCCTTGAGTTGCGGCGTGTGATGCCGCTGCACCCTGTGTTACCACAAAAGGTGTTGATGCAATTAAATTAGCGGGCATGAACCAAGATAGTTTTATTGCCTGTTCTCCTCGACGGGGGTAGACCAGGTCGTATCGACCACCGAACGAAAATAGCGCGAAACGAATGTCAACCGTTTTCGAGTCACCAGCTTGACCCTGTGCCAAAGGAACGACACATTCCACTAAGTAGGGACCCATCACCCGCCCAATGACTCTCACACTGCCAAACTGACATGACGGGTCTGCAGCAGGGTCTGCGTGCGCCGTGGAGAGCGTTAAAACTGTCCCTCCATCCTGCCCCACGACGAATGTGTCATTTGATATTAAATCCATGGCCACCCGCGTGACCCTCAGCTGATCTGGATAGACCGCACGAACAGGATAATTAAATTGCGGGTCCATATCCACTTTACGTGTACCGTTATTAAGCACAAGTGAGACGCGGAGGTGGACGACGGTTCCGGTGGCCGTAAGGGAAGAGGGGAGTGTCGGGGTTTCACAGATTGCCATCGCACTAGAAATGATGTGCGCAGGGACAGAAACCCAACGCATCGGATTCCTCCCTTTGTCATTCGCAACACTGTCACGTCGTTTCCGGTCGCTAAAATTGAACATTTTGGTATGCTTGTTAGCTCTCTGCACACTGTTGGTAACTCCCGGTCCACTTGCAGAAAACATAACCGATGTGCTATCCAAGGGCACTGCCGTATAGTTGCAATATGCATCGTCATTGTGCCATGGATAGCCAAGCTTGGCACCGTCGACTAGTGGCGCAAAGCCGACACCTCTGATCGTAAGTGTTGTGCCAGAGAACGTCTCAAAATTCAGTGGCCAGACACTTATGGCCTTGACATACCTGTACAAAACTTGCGTGTCGAGTTCCGGGTTATTCTGAAGTGGCGGCATGTATTTTGCCGGGTAAATGTCCAGCCTAGGCGCGTCAAACCTCGCCGGCCTTGAACAACAACTCATACCCATGTCACAAAACTCAACACTCACAAAACCGCGAATCATATCAGCATCTGGCCAGGTCGCTGCTGGACAAGTGACGACCTCTGCACTTACAACTGTAGCAGGCATATCAAAGGTTCCCCCGCCTTTGCCATGATATCCAAAGCGACACACAGTTTTTTTCCCATCCAGTTGTTGAATTGGTAGTCTTGATTGGTTATTCAGATACATCGTTGTTCCCAGCCTGGACCTTCTGAACTTAGAGCCGTGTAAGGTCACTGTCATGCCACCGTTGGATGGTACGTGGTTCGGAGTGATGGCAAATATCTCGGCGCACCATAGCAAGCCTGAAATCTGTCGTACCCATGATGAATTGGTGACATTGATGTCCCACATGGACCGGTCGTCGACTGACGCAGCTGCTGCCCTATCCTGCGTGGTGTTACCACATCCTTCATCAAGTGTGAGGTACGAAACTAGACCGGGTTCATTACCTACTTGGAAATATCCTCTCTTAAAAAACAAGTGAGATGGAGACCTGGCATAGGACCAATACTTGACTTCGTCAACGGCAAATGCCGCACGGCCAGGAAATCCGATGGTACCAAGAGGCATGTTCATTCCAGTATCCGGGCCAATCGATCCAACGTAGAGACCATCGACATATAGTCTGATAGATGCGTGTGGATAACGGTATGGCTTGCCGTCCGGCACGGAAACAAATGCAAGGTGTGTCCACCTGTTGAGTGGGAGTGAAAAATTCCACCGAGGGCATGATGCCTCAACCGTCGATATTCGTGCAGCGGCATCATTTGCAGCGGTGTTATTCTCTGCAGTGTAGAAGTTGTAGCGAGCGAGCTCGCGTTCCTTACTCTGGTGAGGTAGCATCACCCCGGTGATGCCTGTACCTGGTGCAAGACCGATCTTAATAGCGCTACCTGTGATCGGATCAGAAAACAGCGTCTGCTCATTTGTCACCACGTCTCTGCGAACCCACGCCTCGACTGTCCAGGGCGGCTTGACAGCGATGGTTTTTGAGCCGTTCGTGGCTCGCATCAACACGGTCGCATGTCTATCATGTACCGGAAGCCGTAACGCAGAGCCATGGTCTGGTGGACAAAATGGCTGTTGGGTATTTTCTTGCCGCAAACGTTCGAATTCAGTGTCCCTGTGGTTAGCACGAACATATGCGCCATGTCTGATGCCATATATTTCAATATAAGCCGATGCAATGGTCATTGAATGTGACCCTCCCGCATCGAATGTCGTCGCGTTATAGTAGATGAACTTTGCCGGATAATACGTTGCATTTGGCATTGGAGGCGGTGGAAGTGTCGGTGACGACATTGTCGTCTGCGGTGGATAGTTGAACGGCACTAAAAGCTGTGGTGATGGTGGGATATATGAACCGTTGTATCCAGCGGTCGAATGAAGGGGCGCATTCACCGGATAGCCCTCAGCTACAAACCAACGTCCTCGACTTCCAGTGATGTGACCGGATGCACCATCCCATGCGCGAAATGTAATACTCGCTGTCCACGCCACGTCATCCAGTGGCATACCGTTCTCGACCCTTGGAAAGTATCGCACCCTGTCCTCCAAACCAGCACGAACCAGTAGTGGTCTAACAGGACTGAGATCCTTTGGGAAATGGTGCCAGTTCCTACCCGAGCTATCAGACCATTGCCAGTCGCCCTGTGTGTCATCTGCGCTGAGTATGACCATGCCCATATTAGCGCGTGTTGCTTTGTAAGGCTCATCAATATCGGAGAAGCCCTTGTTTACAATTTCAAACACGGAGTCTCCCCAGTTTGTCACAGTACTGACAGCATCAAAAATGTATAACCCGGTAAAGTGGTAATCTTCATCTGGATCGAGTATAGGTGGATCATTCGCACTCAACACCGTGATATGCACAGTGACCGGGGTGTCAACCAGTGCCCGATCATCAAAGGATCCTGCAGACCTGACTGTGAATGAAAATTCAGGATTTGCACCATCCAGCAGCACAGTCTCGTGATTTAAATCTTTCGATGGAAGAAATCTCAAGCCGTAACTCACATTGTCCGCCAAAACGTAGTCGCCGTCAAAAATCTCGGTGACACCGTCTGGCCAGAAAAGCTGACCATTTATAATATCTGTGAAAAGGTATGCATACGCATCAACAGATGGAATGGTGCTTGTGATATGAAGCTGACGCTTCCCAGTGTCTGTGTTGTTCACAGGAGTCATAATATCCTCAAATGTCGTCGCTGGAGAAATGATAGGCGTCCCAGGAATCTTTTTGCTGAGCTCAAAGTAGTAGTGGTCATACCCATGTGGGTCAGTTGTATACTGCGAGTTGCCAGCTTTATCAACTGCCCGGGCACTCAACACGTACAATCCATCTGACAAGTCGGAGATATTCGAGTCAAGCGAAAACTCTGCCTGAACCTCCTTGAGATTATCCGCAAGCCGCCAATCAAAGAGAGGAGGTGGAAAAGTTGCGCTGTCGTTGGCTCGCATGAAACGCACCCAAATCTCTTCAATTCCAGCGCTTGGCAAAAAAGTTGGATCTGTGTCGTTGCCAAATACTACGAATCTAATATCTGTCAGCTTGTTCACCATCGATCCGTTCTTAACTGCAGATGTGGTCACGTTAGCATAAGGCGCAAAAATATCATACACCCAAGTGTGTCTTGCCACAGTCGCAGAAATTTCCCCCTCAGCGACTGCCCTGGCCGCAAAAATATTCTCGCCGACACTGCCATTGACCTTAACCGTCGTCACTCCGAGAGGCAAGGTCTCGTAAGTGGGAAAAATATCAAGAGAATTGAAGCTATACTCAAACTGCGCCTCGGGTTTGTTGCTGCTGAGCGAGAACGTGAGGTCACTCCGATTCACTGAAGCAGGTGGAACCTCTGCCGTGTTGAAAAATATCTCGGGCCTATATCTTATCGTCCACGTATACCTCGCCGGAGTGCTGTCTGGCACGCCATCACCGCCCAAACCCCGCACAAAAAAAAAATGCTCCCCCTGTGGTAGCGCAAAGTATACCTTTGGGGATGTACACGTCGCCCAAATACCAAGATCAAGCTTGCACTGTGATATACATTCTGTGCACTCAGTATCGCCGAACCATACCTTCCACTGGAACATGGCCTTGTTTGATCGCTCAGGCTCCTCCATCAGCTGTCCAGGTATGCTGCCATCGTCTGTCATTGGGTTGGTTCTACCTCTTGGGCGATTCTTCGATCCAAGTAGTATCCGTGTGTCCGGCTCGCCTGATAACATAAGGTCACTCACCCCTGATGGGGCGCCTCCAATTGTAAGGTTCCCAGATGCAAGCGCACTGTCCACAGTAGTGGTAGTTGCATTATCGCCCGCACTGAAGGGCGTCACAGATAGCGTTACCATCATATACCCTGGATAGTTAAGCGAGTGCTCCCATGACAGCATTGCCACCTGCGACGCAGCCACGTCGAGTTGCTCTGCGACGGACGCTTTCAGTGCATCCCTGTTCTTCAACAGCTCACTTCCTGTTGTCAGAACACGAAGTGTAAATATTGTTGGCACCACACAGTCGCATGTATTGCCTCCAGCTAAAACATTGAGCGCCGGGCATGTCATACATTGTTTCGTGGACGCTTGCACAATCTGCATAACTGAATTGACGTTGCCATTCCTGTCTGAAACCGTTAGATAAACACTGTAAGCAGACCCCGGAGACATTCCACCAGAAAAAGTCACGGGGGTTGTATCAAAGGAAGATACAGGGCCCGACCCCTTGAATGAGATCGCTGCGTTCGCTGCATTTTCAGTCAGGGCTCCATCATATACCTCAAGTGCTGTCCTTGGTGGTGAAGAACCGCTTGGTAGTATGATGACATGGTAAGAGGAGTTTTGTTCAGATGCAGCCATTGATACTGTTATGCTGGTCGGGCCATGACCTGAAGCGTACGGGGTGCCCATCACGAACAGCGGCGGCGTGACATCGCCAATAACCATCACATTAAACTGTAATACCGTGTCAGATGCCGGTGATGCTATTCCGTTTGCTGATACGCTCGGTGTTCCGGTATGTGTGGCGAAAAACATGTCAAACGTGGACTCATCTGGGAGGCCACGGACAGTCAATGTTCGCTCTGTGTTTGGATCAGTGAATGCGAGTGAGCCCGCTGCGACTGCACGTTCGCCCGCACTTATACTGGCATTGCCGGCAAATATCTCGTCTGGCGTAGGTGTCATGGTCTTTTTAGTTGGTTCTGCCCGGGGTACAGCGACGAAGAATGCGGTGCCAGCGCGATCCAACGCCGCGAAGAGCTTGAATGTGGTAGTGCCATTTTGATGCTCAACACGAGGGTATCCCGAGGAGAACACAGCATGTGACGATTCTGCAAGAGTTTTGCGAGGTATGTTGACCACGTAACAGGCGAGCACCAGTGCCAAGAAGCGCAGCGCAGTCCGCTCCGCCATGTTCAAAGTTTTTCTTCACCTTCTTCTTGGGAAAGACCCGAGGACGGTATGCGACGTCCCAAATGATTCCAGCTGCGGTTTAGCGCAATCGAGCCTCATGATTGTGTCGTTCATTCTCACTTGCCCGCGAACTATTGGACATCCTCTGCTTGTTCCGCTCGCTAGCATGAAAGGAGTGTCCCTGTCTGCGCCGTGAAGATTTCATATTTTCGTGTAATAATATAATAACACTATATAACACTAATAAATATTACTGATATGATATTCTGATTTTCATCAGGTGAGACACTTTTAACGTACTGTAACTTAACTTGATTATAGTTAAGGATAAGTTCGCTTACGTGAACATAAGCGGAATCTTTATACTGTTTGCCCACTGGGGTGATTGTGTGGATCGTAATGATAAAGTCTTATCCTTCTTTATAAAATCGTTATGCATAAAAAAATGTCTCCCTTATGAAAATCAGAATATCATAAGATCTTAATAATCTTAAATGAAAATATAAAAAAACCTATGATCCATGCATACATGACGTCGGGTTTCTAATAATATATCCGATATCCGCGATCGCTAAAGAACCATGAAAGATTTCCGCAGAGATACAAGCAAGTAACCAAGACGGAATAAATCATCATCATCATTACATTTAATTAATGAAGGAGTTACATTACTTGTACGTTCGTACGTACATCACATCATTACATTTAATTAATGAGGAGTTTAATACATTACTTGTACGTTCGTACGTACGAAGGTGGCATTGAAGGTAGCTCTTCAAAAATTTTCGTGAATAAAAAACCACAATTAACACGCCGCAGAAGTCATCACGGCTGTCATCAGTTCTTACGATATTCAAATGCACTTGTTAGAACGCAGGCCAGATGGCGCGCAGCTCAGAGCAGTTGACGGTCTGCTTGTCGGCGAACCGGTCGAACGGTTCTCGGTTACACAAACAGTTTTCGCTGCTGACGGACAACTTCTCGCGTGCATACTTGACGATGCAGTGCATATCTACGATACATCTAGCAAGTGCGTCGTCCAGCGTTTTCCCATTCCAGGGGCCGTGGCGGTTCACTTTTCTCCGGCAAGTTCTTATCTGGTGATCTACCAGAAAGCGAAACCCTCCGGCGCAGGCGACGAGAAAAATCTTACAGTGTGGCTGTTGGGAAGCGGCAAGATGCTCTTTGCGTGTTTCCAAAAAACATTTAGCAAGTCTGTTTGGCCTACTTTACAATTTTCCGCGGATGAAAGCATCGCAAGTCGCGTTGTCACAAACGAAGTGCACATCTATCATCTAGATAACTCTGTGACTCGACTGTTCCGTTTACGTGTGCCGCGCGTTTCCACTCACAAGATTTCCCCAGGGAAGCCTTTTTTCGTTGCCTTTATTCCTGAGACCAAGGGCCAACCTGGTAGCGTCCGGCTCTATGACGTCCCATCTGGTACTAACGGAGGGGTGTCCGAGACAGAACCTTTGGCGCATAAGTCATTTTTCCGGGTACAGGAAGTTGTATATGAATGGGCAGCCAACGGGTCAGCTGTTCTAATTCTTGGGTCCTCGGAAATAGACGCTACAAATCAGAGTTACTATGGGGAGTCAACGCTAATGTTTATGCGCACTGATCGCACACTTCAATGCAAGGTGCGATGTCCTAATTTCCCTGTTATTCCTCTCTTTCTTTTATGCGGAGGCAAGCGTGCCTTTTCCTTCAATCCTCACTCTTATCCCCTCAGGTTCCTCTTGACAAAGAAGGGCCAGTGCACGATGCAGCTTTCTCACCAAGAATTGATGAATTTGTGGTTGTATACGGGCATATGCCTGCTAATGCAACGATTTTCTCTTCTATCAAATGCGAACCAATCTATCAGTTAGGCGCAGGCCCCCACAACACAGTCCGTTGGAATCCTTTTGGACGATTCATTTGCCTCGCTGGTTTCGGAAATCTGCCAGGTGACATGCGATTCTTCGACCGGAAAGCTGATGGAAAGTATAAACTCATCGGAAAGGCTCGAGCTGCCTGCTCGGTAAGATTTCGTTTCGATGACGTGAACGTCGTTTTTTTAACATACTTGTATCTTGCTAAGCTTTTGAAAATATTTGTTCGGCCTTTCCCTAAGGTTTCTGCTGAGTGGTCACCGAATGGTCGCTATCTTCTTACTGCCACAACAGCACCACGCTTGAACGTTGACAATGGGTACAAGCTTTGGCGATACAACGGTGAACTGCTTCAGCACGTGGAACGAGAGAGATTGTTCGAAGCAAAATGGCAGCCTGCAATCAAAAGCACTTATGCGGACCGACCAATTTCACCTGGCCGAAATATGCGAGACAATCCAGAAATCATGGGCCGTGATAATGCAATTGTGAACAACACTTCGCCTTACAGACCACCACACGTGACGAGTGGGTCAGGCAATTTTAGCCTTGCGAGATCTACGGCGGAAGAGGCTGGGCCTGGAAGGTACCGACCACCTGGGGCTTTGAAAGTTAATCTGTCTCAGAGTGCAGGCCATCAAGGACCACCGGGTGCTTCTTTTGTCGACTCTAGCGTGAGCAAAAATGCCGCCAAAAATGCGAAAAAGCGGGCTGCAGCCCGGGCCAAAAAATCGATGTGCTGAAAGACATTTTCGATGCGAGTGTGTTCCTTTCTACTCAGTCCAAAAACATTTCGATGCGAGCTTCATTTTTTCCAATCTGATCCAATCTGAACGATATTTATTAGATAGTTAAGTAGACTACGAATTTAGGACACTCGCATATTGCCATCTATTCGACGACTAATATATTATTCGCACCGAGCCCATCACCAGTTGTCGCCCATTCAGGAGCTGTTTGCCATATGCCGTCAACAACGAATTTTATTTCATATGTCCCAGAAACAAGCATCAGGTCAGCCACAAAGACGTTATTGCCTCCCTCGATAAATTCTGGAGACATTGCGACGCCTTTGGTCCAATGATCGAACGAGCCCATAATGCGGATGTCCGAAGCCATTCCAACCCAGCGAATCGGCACACTCTTAATGCAGGCAGCATCAATGTCCTTGACATCCCGTCGAAGCGCTGCATGCATCAGGTCAAGGCGCTTCGTCAGGGTATCTAACCTCCCGGCAATCTGTATCCTGCTCTTTTCTTCACTTTCGAACGCTTCAACAGCTTCTTTCGCTATGTGCTTCAGCGATTCGATTTCAAGCATGGCTGCGACTAGGCGTTCATTTGCGTGCTTTATATCTTTGTCCCTTGTTTTCAAAGTAGATTCAAGATATTTAGCAAATTTGTTTGATGCAGCAAGCCGCTCATTGAGACGCGTGCGGAGTGTCACCATCTGCTCGAAAAGACGTCGCTGACTCGCTGCCATTTGATCGTTGCTCTCAGATGAGCTCAAAATAGACGAAGACGATGAAGTTTTGATACCTTGCTTGCTTGACCTTTGAGACGCTGCGGTGCCAGGAGACTGTCTTGTCGTTTGTTGCGATATTTCTGTTGAACCCTTGCTGAAGACAACGAAAGAATCGGCGCTCGTGGACGTTTTCCGGCGTTGTTGACTCGACGTTCCCAATCGAAGCGTGGCCGCTGCTTCTTCAACTCGCCTCCTAAAAGTCGGATTCTTTGAATGCCCATCGTTCGGGGTTTGTGAAGCCATATCTGTTCGAGCTTGGTCGGAGGCTGTTTCATATTTTCCGTCATCCCTAAGTGGTGCATTACTTTTTCCGAGAAGGGTAATCCCACGTGGACCTTGCCTGAATCCCGAGCTTTGCCATTCTCTATTGCAGCGCGTGCGGTTGCGACTGCCCAGGGTTCCAACTTGGTCATAGTTCCCTCCAGAGCTAGGAAGGCTTCCCTTTGTCAACGGACATCGGTTCGCTCCACATCGCACCGGACTCCACGATAGCAAGGTAGCTAGAATCATTTATTTGCTTGCGAAATAAAAGCGCTGTGAAACAGTGAGCGCCCGGGTCCGGCAATGGAATTTCAGTGCAAAACAGGATGGAAATCGTCTCGACGCTCGAAATCGAATTTTGAGAGGGATTATCTTTTGATGAGGGTTTCTTTCCTCGTTGCGTGGTCATCAATTTTTGCGGATATCCGCCGCTCTCACGAAAACGTCCACATTCCTTGTCGATTTTTTCCGAGCCCAGTTCAAACATCAGCCGTACACATTGAGTTAATAGACCTACATATAGAAAATACCTTCGCAGGTAAAAAAAATCACTCTGGTGAGAAGTTCGCTTTGAAATCACCAAATTTGATAAGGTTTCGAAGGTACAGTAAGAGTTTCGAAGCTTAAGAGTTAGGCTGAAGCAGCGACCCAAAAAGATACCTTCAGAAGCTTACCTTCGAAGGTTATATATTTTAATTCACGCCTATTTTTACAAGTATTACCTTCGAAGGTATTCTGGATTTCAACCACCCTGAGACAGTTTAAGTTAATAAGAATTTTCTTATTAAACATTTTCCAAATAATGTTGACTGTTACCTATGATAACGTAATGATATGTAAAATGATCACATTAATATCATATATTTCGGGCTTATCTTTCTTACTTATTAAGTGTCTCAGGGTGGTTGAAATCCAGAATACCTTCTTAACCTTTAGCACAAAGAGCGAAACCACTGCACCATTCAAAGCTCGTTTTAACTTTCAACCTTTCCACATAGTCTGCGCGACACAAGACGCAGTCCTGGCGATTGACATCAACAGCTAGGATCGTCAAAAAAACATCGTCCATATTCAAAGCTGCTTATCAAAGCGAGCGTGTCAAGCGGAGCTTCGCACGTGCATGCGGTTACTCCTCCTGTTAAGGGGCAGCGCAGGAAATGGGTGACCCTTCTGTGCCCCTTGAAGAAGCCATGGACATCGGTACAATAAACAGGTAAAGCGAACCTTGTTGCGGGGCAATCCATTATAACGAATATCCATGCAGTGCTCTTGATGAATTGTTACTTCCTGTAGGCTCCTTCACGAGACTGTCCACTCCGACAAAAATCTCGCTATGAATCTACTTCAACCATCATCACCAAGGCGTGACCAATCACGTAGCAACACGTTGGAGGAACCACAGGTTGCCGCCTTCACATTTTTCTCGCACGAAGGAGACGATCTAAGTTTTCTAGTGACTCAGGTTCATCCGTCGGATATGGATACCATATATTTTAAAGCAGTGACACTGCTCGCAGACATAGAAATGAAGAAGAGAAGCTCAGAAATTAGCTCAACGGTTTGACACATCACCAATACTTTCCTACCGTATTTTCGTTATCGCGTGCTTATGAAGGCGCGGAAGCTATGCACCGAGCAGCATAACATCATGTCCGCACATGAGACTGTCAATCGTCATGTTCAAATTGCCTCTGCGTGTCGCGCAAGCATGGTGCACTTTTGACGTTCACATTTCATTTTCTATTTGTCTTGATATTGATGGTTTGCCTCAGGAGTGCTTGGATCGTAACGAATTCGAGGCTGCTGTCAACTATGCCCACATTTTGCAATCGTCACAGGATTTGAGTTCGGCGAGTAAAACTGTCAAACCATCTGTGAAAGAAATCGGAACTCTGGACTTTGACATGAGTGCGCAGCTTTGCATCGAGGCTGTAATTACAAGGCTCAAAGAAAAGCTTGACGATGCCATGGTTCTCCGCGACAATACCTCTGCAAGTGATGTCAAATTGATTCGTAAATTCGCCTTTTGACTTCTTCAAATAGGTTCTGCGTTTCGCTAAGTTGATACAAAGGCTTGGTTTTGCCGAAGAGGGACTTAAAAGTATAAGCCAAGATGTTGTTATGGTACACAGCTGGCATTTTTTCGGAATCTGAAAGCCAAAGTTATCTCTCTGTATGTCTTTCAGCGTGCATCTGCCCGATTGGGCAGTGAAAAACAACTTAAACTTCAGATATTTGGCCTGCTCGAAGTATTATTCAACTTCTTTGAATTCAACTGGAAGGAAATTGTAGGTAGCTTTGGATGCGGGGCTCTGTATTTCTTAATGAGTTCGATTCACGAGGTGATTTGAGTAGCTGTTTCTAATCACTTGTCGTGCTCATTGACTACCTATCCCAGGCAAGCGAGAACCAAATCGAAACGATTTTAACAACGCACTTTGTAAGCGTGTCAAATAAATCTGTATTCGGTTTCGTATTCATCAAATTGTTCAACAGGAGGAGGAGGGCTCGCGTGACCAAGATGACCTATTGAAATCAGAAAGGAGAGAAATAAAACATTTCAGGTGAAAACAAACTTCAGAAAGAACTACTTCTGTCTCATTGACTTGATTATTGAGCAGTGACAATGAACTTATCGTCGTATGTGCCATTTTCTTTTCGCGAGTTGATCTCAATCGATTGAATATAAATCATCATCGAGGTCGAATTTGTTGAAATAGTAACAAGATTGACGGATTACAGAAGGTGGCAAAAGTTTCGCCATTTCGGCTTGCGAACTTTTTTTTTTTCCATTTCTTCTTGTCATATCTATATATATATTTTTTTCAAAGCTATATCGGTGACTTGTTGCGAGATGTTGACGAAGGAAATAAGGAGAGAGGGACAAATGAAATTCAACAGATTAAGACATCCTCGGTTTTTTTGAACTTCTTGACTAATTTACAGACGAAATACGCAATCGTCGAGGTTCTAATTTCTTTTGACTTTCATTTCTTTCGGTAAAACGAGGCATTGACTTCAAGGTATCCCTATTCGCTATGAATATGAATATTTTACGAGATATGAACAAAAAGAAGATGGATAAAAACCAGCTCACCGAGTTCGTTGATGATTTCTTCTTTCTTTCAATGTCGTCAATCAATCGCGCGGTCAAAATTGGTAGGTTTTCAATTGACCAAATATCGTCGTTGAAATTATCCTTCGATTGCCATGGTTCCAGGTAACATTGAAAGCATCGAGAAGTTGCTCGTCGTGTTCAATGACGCCTCGTCAGTTTTTGTAAGAAGGCATTCTCAAGATATAGAATACGAATGTTTATTGATATAATTGTTCGGCCAGGATGATTTTTTAAACGAGCTCTCTGGCTCGGTAATATTTTTTATGGCTTTCTGATTCTGGTTTTTACTAATTTAATATATTTATTGCTGCAGACATTGGACACGACTGCTCTGAAAATTCTCGCGCTGCATCTTTATAGAGTAAATCTTTTGAATCTAATGGCTTTCTGCGAGGTAATTTTTTGATTCGGAAAAATTAAAATTTTTGTTGATATCGATAATATCATGCAGAGCTATGTGCAAAAAATGCATCACAAGATTCTTCTTGACTTTTTGCGCGAGATGGTGAAGATGAACCATTAAAACACATTCAGCATGAAGTGTTTCATGAACTTTACATCCCAGGAAATTTCAAAGAGATTTAGAGATAAGCTTGATGAATTGAAAGCGTTCTATGTCGAAGGTTTTTTTTAACGTATTTTGCTATAATCTCACAATTGAAACTCTGAGCGAATATTAGGATTGTTTGTTGATATCAATCCTGTTTTTGACATTCTCGCTAAAATTGATTTTGAAATTGATGAGGCAAGATACGCTGCATATCTCGACGAAGAGACTTGGGCGAATACTTTATTGCGGATCGTGGAAAAGGCAAATTTTGCACCTATACTTTTTTTTCTCAATTGACTCATCATTGATTCGCTCACAAGCAACAGGTTTTCTCATCTGCAAGGTTTTTTCTTGTTTTTTGAGAAGTTTTAGGGTCGAGCAAATATTTTTGAGTTGGCACAGGAGTGAAGAACGATCAGTTGCAGATTTAATCGAGCATGATTTCGCCGTTCTTATTGCATCAAAACTACAGGTTTTCATTCTCTATCTGGTCTTAATGAAACACTTTTTCATTTTTCGACGAAAGGAGACTATTTTAAACTGCTTGAAGTTTTCACAACTTGGAGCGATTCAGATCGAAAAAGAAATCCGCCTTGTACTGCTATCCTTGTCCATGCTTCTCCCTGGAGCAAAGGTGAGCCATTCATTTAAAATATATACAATCATAATGCAAAGTGTTGATGACCTTTCGTAGGTTCGCGAGCTTTTTTCAAGGGTTCTAACTATCGCAGCTCTATTGAACACGGAGACATCCGAAGACTCTTCTTATGTTCGTCTTATCTCTTTAGTTTCTTATTTTTTGTCTTTGAACATCCTCGCCATGATAGGTCGACGCTGCCTCTCTCTTTCTTCCTTTTGAGCTCGAGAGGATCGCAATGCTCCGTACCGACTTTTAGTGCGGTCATTCCGTCATTCGTTTGCAATCTGAATTGTATAAGAAGATCAAAATAGTTGACACGCACATTTATGCTTACCAAACTCATGAAATCCCGGAACCGATTGTCATACCCCGAATTAAACCGACCGTTATACCGTTCTTTTGCCGTCCTTGTTGTCCGAAATTTGTTTTGCGACATGAATGCAGCTGTTTTCTCGCACATGTGTATTATATTATTCATCCGATTAAGAAGAAGTTGAATTCTTTTGCTTTTTGCGTCCAATAATTATACAATTCGATGTTGTGTGACACAAACTTGCTCGAGCTCAGCGGATCGGAGCTCTACGATGGAAGTTCATCGTCATGAGTGCATGAGCGTTCCCGGGATGATGGGGGTCGCGCTACAATACTTTTGTGATCATAACTCCATTTGTTAGATATGTGTCAATATATCTTACTGTAAGATTAGGGACGAGTCAGTTCACTGACGATAGATAGTCACATTTACTCCCACATTCCGACCCGGTTTTTTCAACCTTGTCCGTTTTATTCGTCTTCTGATTAATCGAGAGTTCGAACATTTTCACAAAAGTCATAGACTGAATCACCGTACGGTCGATGAGTAAGACTTTATTAATGACTAATAACTATGTGCGACGTCTTTCCGTCCTTTGGACGACGGCTGCTCAGCGGGACGGCCTTACCGTTGCGGTTGGCGTGCACGTAGTCGTCGTTCACACACGCACGACACCTGTGAACGATGAAACGACGCCAAGCCGTCTTCCGAAGAGGCGGTGGTACTCGTCGAAGTTGACCGATGTATCGATGAAAGTTCGGCTTCAAACCTTTAACTATAGCCCTTCTTTCACCGAAGCTCTATCGATCAAAAAAGAAGCTCAATCGATAAAATACTCCGTCTTGAACCCGAAGCGGCCGACCCCCGCGAGAACCGCGTCGAGAACTCGAAGCCGCGAGACGCCCGATACGGATGCTCCTTCGCCGCGACGCCCACGACGCGCGGCTTGAAATGTACACAGTGCTAGCGTGCCTAATGGCAGGGCGAAACATACGCTCCTTCTTGAATTAAATACTCGAGCCCGTCTAAGACTCGTCCCAAACAAGCCTCCGCGAACCCGATTTTCAGTCACCATGGGCCACCCACCACGGATCTCATCTTGAAAATATCGCTTTTTTATTATTGGAACCCGCTAAATGATTTTAAATAAGTGTTAGCTTATTTTAAATTCGACAGCAACAAAATCTCATTTAACCACCTTCGCAACTTTAGTGGAGACCTCGTATTTCATCGTCGGTTGGAATGCCATATGCAACTGTGCATCGAGGCCGGCAAGCGATCCAAAAAAAAGGTCGGCAACGGGCATCAGTAGCCATTGGATCTGAGATAGCACTTGCCACCACAACGGTGCCGCATTTGCTTCAAAATGGCTGCGATCATTGACCAAAAAGAACCGAATATAAAAGTCTCCTATCATGAACATGGTGGTTGCAAACATCATTGGGATAAAACACAAGACGGCAAGTTTGCGCAGGCCGATTCCAAAAGGAAATGTTTCCAATTCGGGATTCACAAGCGTGCTCACAAGTGAGCCAAGCATGACAGTGATCCAGTAGAGTGTCCAACTTATGTGATGTTCAGCAGCGTGTGCGAAAAGTTTGTAAACCTTGCGAAATGGTACACTGTCCATTTTCTTCACGTACTGGCAAACAATATATGCAAGGTCTATTGCACCCCAAGCATGTCGTTTTGCCTGCGTGTACCTGGCCCTATTTGCCGCGAGCCAATTGTCATCTTCAATGGCATCGTTTCCCATGAATAAAAATATTGGAACTACACGAAAGTTTCCATTTCTTCGGAACCAACACTTCAGAAAGTGATGCCAGTCCTCAGGGATTATGTCTACGTCCCAATAACCACACTCGACTGCTGTGCGCAGCGACTGGCTGTATATTGCGAATGGGAAAGGGTGGCTGAATGGACTTGACAGCTGTCCAAGAAAGCCGACCGAGTCAATGAGTGCTTTGATGCGCACTATTATTGGAACTGCCCAGATGTTTGGAAAGAAACATTCAGCTCCTTGGTACGTGGTGTTGTATGGAGTTGGATCTTGCACGTGGTGGTAAGCTAGGCAGTCCATAAATTGTGGATCAAAGTAAGTGTCAGCGTCACATATTGTCAGGAGAACATCCTCCTCAGCAAATCCCCAGACATTTACCAACGTATGTTTTACACAGCGAACGGCCCATGCTGTATTGGATGACTTGCCAACTGCTTCGCCCGGGGTGAGTACGTGACTTGTGTAAAAGAATCCAAGAAGGCTGTCACCAAACTCAGCCAACAGTGCTCGCACCTTTTCAGGAGAGTCTCGGTCACGGCTTTCCGTTGCAATGCAAACGATCAATTTTTCTCTCGCGCACGATTGAAACCTTAGAGTATTGATCGTTTTTCGAAGAGTACCAAGGGGCTCTTTATAAGTTGGAATCACACACACATGAACAATTGAGTCAAAACTAGCAGTGAGACCTTCATTTACTTTTCGCGCACCAGTCGATGAGGTTCGCAAGTCCGATTGTCCTAGTTTGAACATGGAACCGTGTGGGCGAAGTGTTCTTTCTAAAATTGGGCTCTGGAGGTCGGCCCTCTTGGCAAGCTCTTGCCAGTTAGCTTTCTTATAGGCGTGACAGCGAGGGATACCAACGAAGAGCGCGAAAAGGGCCGAGTGAATACCTTTGACCCAGCCGTAGGAAATGTAGCAGCAGATGAATGCTACTGTCAATGTAGGCGACAGACGTGCCCCCCAGAAGGTTACGAACGAGATCATTAAAATTGAGAAGAAAGCCGGGATGATGAACACCAAGCGCTCGAGTGATCCGCCCGAGTACGCGAATTCGGCTTTCGAGTCCGAACTCGGCGTATCCAGGAAACCGGAGCGAGCCGTCATTGGACTCGTCGAAAACGCCTCATTGTGAGGAAGCGACTGTGAGTCCTCGTCAACCATTTTGCAGATCAACCGCTCGAAACTCGCAACAGCTTGTTTTTGCTGTGGTTCCGTGTGGCGAGCAATGTCGAATTACGTAACACCCTATTTTGTCTTCAAATAGATGGATTTCCTGAAGAGACCACGATTTCGGAGGTTTATATGAATCCACATTTAGTCCCACATTCCGACCCCGGTTTTTTTCAATCTGTCTGCTTTTTCTGATTGGTCGAGAGCTTTATTTCTTGCCGGGTCCGCTAAGATGCTTGTATCACTTCCTTGAAACTTCGTTAGATTTTTACGAGTCCTTTCTTCTTATTACGAGGTACCGAAGGTACCTTCGAAGGTAAATTTTACGGTGGTGGTCCGGAACACTTCGATTGCCAATTCTCCAAAATGGCGACTGTCGGCTTTCCGCAACTTCAAGCTCGAACTCCCACCAACAAGCCCGTTCGCAGAAGTATATTAAACTGCGCATTCGAGTCAAGGTCTCTTCGCTCAAATGTCAAGCCCAGCGATGCACTGGCTCGCCGGTCCAATGCCAATGATGAGAAATCTTCCCGCCGCCTTAGTTGCAGTGTTCGTGGCAGACATCTGGTTGCGCAGCGACGCTCTCGGTACTGTGCGGGATGCGTCGGCGATTGCGATGTAGATAGAAAAGTGGCATCAATCCAAACTCTCGGCTTACAAGAGATCGGAGTGGACGTTGTCGGACTGAGCAGGTAAGTACTCTTCAAAGAAATTGTGCCCGTGTCGTTCCGTTCCCCGGTTAGCGTCCCCTTCACCATGCGACACTTACACCTTGTGTTCGGAACGAACTACTCAGGGATATTGGGATTATCGATAGCACGGAAACACTGTCGCTTCACCGGGAATTTTCCATTCCAGGATCTGTTCGCGTGACGGAAGGCCGTGGTGGGAAGCCAAAAGTCAGTCTCACCCATCCTGGTGGCAGTTTTTGCGATGTTTATTTGTATGGTGGCAACATTCTTTCTTGGGTACTCGCAAATGGTGGTGAAGTTTTCTATACACCCGATGGGATAGATTTCGCTACAGATTCTTTGAGTGATTGGGGCACCTCACTTTGTTTTCCACAATATGGTGGAGAGTGCCAAGTAGCTGGTACCCCACCAAGCAAAAAACCCTTACCGATTGATGGTCTCACCAAAACTGCAAACTGGACTATTGCTCAGACAGGGCTATACGAAGATTCCAAGGGCGAGTATCCTTATGTAACCATCGAGATCTCTGACTCAGAGGCTACGCGTGCAATTTGGAATAACAACTTTCATATTGTCATGGAAGTTGCGTTGCACCACTCTGCACTGGACATCTCTGTGACCGTGAAGAACACCGGAGATCATTGTCTCAAGTACTCCTCAGCCCTGAAAAGTCACATAGCGGTTGCGGATATCGAAGATCCCGCTGCGAACTTCGTTGGTTTCAACGATTGTATATACATTGACAACAAAATCCATGAGTCCAAATCGCGAGTACGTTTCTCTAACAAGCTTGAAAGTCAGGGCCCGCTTCGGCTGGACAAGGCCACAGATCGAGTTTACTTCAGGACTCAAAACAAAACCGGAGTCGAAACCGGCACAGGCTGTACAGTTTATGCACGTAATCTGAATTCAGCAGATGAGCAGGATTTTCTTGATCGAGCCATATTCAATCCATGGAAAGAAAAGGATGCTGCTAACTACCGCTGGTATGCAGGGCTCGCAATCGGGGCGATTGGCAAGCACGTCGAAGTTGGTGCTGGAATGGCGCGTACTAATAGAATGCGATTCGAGGTACACGACATTTCGAGCACCAACCGTGTAACAGAAAGGACAAACATTTACAACAGTTACTCTTTGTCGAGAATTGCCACTCGAAAAGAAAACGATCCTGATAGTACTTTCCAACTTGATTTCCAGTGAGCAGTTATAAGGTGCCATTCATTTCTACGATGGATCACCGTTAATTAAAGTGATGCGACAGCTCTTGGCAACGTCCTTGCAAACACAACAAAACAATAAATCGTTTAATGGATTCAACTTTATTTTTCTTGGCATGAGCCGCCATCATCTGTGATCATCTGTTTCGTGTGTTCCAGGACTTCAATATCTGGTTCCAGTATATCGCGTCTTCATCACTTATATCAGTATTTGCTTGAGCTCTGTGCGTTGGTGGTGTTTCACCTTTTACTTCTTTTTTGTAATGGTAAAGTTATTTTAAGGTGCCGCGACGAGATTGTGATCTCTGATCACAATACAAACTTTCGTGCGCGCAAAACCTCATCTCTGTGTAAATCACAGTCGACGGCATAGCTATCAGCATGATCTGCCATATCTAAAAACAGGCAATCCGAAAATAAAATGATCATATTTGTGCCTGCATTTCATGGACTATTGCTAAGTGTTGGAGAGGTGCATAAAATCGAAAATTTTCAGTTTCTATCTAACGTGTGAGTTCGGTGAGAACAAGCGACAGTCAGACAAGGCAGCAAGGATTAGAAGTTCTATATCATGTATTAGACCTGTTGTGTTGCCAAAGTTTAATCAAGCGAATTTGTCGCGTTGCGTAGATATATTTTCATATTTGTCGTTTTCTGATAAACCCCCAGGGCTAAATTGTCTCTCGAAAATGCATACTTTGAACTGTGGAGACATCGACATTAAAGTATGTTTTCATGCATGACCGTCTTAAAGTGTCACAGGCAACTCCCTTGGCCGATATCCTCATCATGCAAAAGGTATGACATCGCGCGCAACGTGATGATTTTGCTCTGCTTTTCAAGTATTGGACATTTGAGTGAAAGTATTACAGAACGACCAATTTTAACGACTACGCGGTGTACGCACTTGGAAAAAGGCACAACTGTATTCATTTTGCATTCGAGAAACAATTCACCCGGTTCAACCTCTAATATTATGCCATGAGGACCTAGTCATCCTACACGCAAACGTACCACAATGAAAGCTCTGTGGACTGACCATGTGAAAAGTGTCCCCAACAGCAACACAATTTGAAAAGATCATCACGAGAAACCGCCAGCTTACATAGCTTACAGAATAAGTTCGGCAATCTGCACAGCGTTGAGTGCCGCACCTTTCTTGATCTGATCACCACAGACAAAGAGCTCAAGCCCTGACTTGCCTGGCTGTGAGATATCTTGACGAATCCGACCAACAAAGACATCATCGTTGTTCGATGCATCGAGAGGGGTGGGGAATCGATTATTCGCGCGATCGTCGATTATCCTGATACCTGCAGCTTTGCTTAGGATATCCTTGGCATCTTGTTCATCGAGCTCAGAGCAAAGGGTAAGATTGATACTTTCAGCATGTGCCCGCATGACAGGGACACGAATACATGTGGCTGCAATTGAAACATCATCAGTGCCCCAGATTTTCGCAGTTTCTTTCACCATTTTCATTTCTTCCTCATTGTACCCGTTTTCAGTCATTGGAGCATTGTGGGAGAACAAATTAAATGCATATTGCCAGGAAAATATATTCATCGTGATGGGATCATTGTTCAGCACGTCACGGGTTTGCTGCTCAAGCTCAGCCATTGCGAGTGCACCAGCACCCGAAGCAGCCTGATATGTCGATGCAATCATACGTTTCACCCCTACAGCGCGATGGATCGGAGTCACGGCCATGAGAGCAATTATAGTCGAGCAGTTTGGGTTGGCAATAATACCGCCGTTCTTTTTCCCAAGTTTGTAGTCTGCCATTGCCTCAGGGTTGACTTCTGGGATCACTAGGGGCACACCGTCGGTCATGCGAAAAGCAGAAGAGTTGTCAACCACAAAACAACCCTTAGCTGCGGCGATAGGGCCGAATTTTTTCGAAATGGATCCGCCAGCAGAAAAAAGAGCAATATCAACATCATCAAACGAGTCCTCCGAGAGCTCTTCGATCACATAGGTTTTACCATCAAATTCAACCTCTTTACCAGCAGATCTTTGTTCGTTCGCATTTGAGATGTCAGGGTTGAGTAAGAAGAACGTTTACACATAAGATTTCGATTTGAACTGCGATGTCCATTCTTTTTCTCACCTTGACGAAGCAAGCATTTTCATCTCACTGTAGGGGAAATTGCGTTCGGTGAGCACCTGGGGGAGAAGAGAGTTGCGTCATCAGAATTAGCGGATAAAAAGTAATGGAACGAAAACAAGTCATTAGTCTGTCGAATCAGAACTTCACGTACTCGAATGAATTCTTGGCCAACAGCACCGGAAATACCTGCGATCGCGACCTTCGGGCCGCTTGGGTCCATCGCTGCCTTCACTGGTATCAGCGTGGAACGGGGGCGGCGGGGCATATAGACCAAGGGACGAACGAAATGAGATCGAATTTCATGAGCACCGTAAGAGCTGCGTGCATCGACGGAGTTAGGTAGATGACTGGTGTGCATGGTGATCATCAACACGTGTATTACAGTTCAAGTGCGTCGAGAAATGCCGGTCGAACGTATAAAACCCTCGGCGCCTTTTCTCGATCACTATCTCGAGTATGATCTTATTACACTTAAGTATGTGGAGTAATTAACAGCCGAGTAATAATAATAAGGCTCCAGAGACCGGAGAGTGGGTGTGTGGTGTGGGTGTTGGCGTGCGTCGGGGTTTGCGTGGTGCGTCCGTTCCCAGGTGGTCGGCATAGCCACGCGGCGCGGCGCGCGGGAC
>Ga0302114_10000453_pt1 | contig 28640 bp, 19 predicted proteins | sample AG5_Surface_MG_FD_203107 | JGI IMG/M metagenome (GOLD analysis project Ga0302114, IMG submission 203107) | Marine microbial communities from Western Arctic Ocean, Canada - AG5_Surface | ecosystem: Environmental > Aquatic > Marine > Oceanic | place: Canada: Western Arctic Ocean | collected...
GTTGCGCAGAAGGACAGGACGGGCCTGCCCTTCGGCGTCACCGTGCAGCCCTTCAAGCCGCTGCCCCACTTCCCCGTGGACGCGTCGGCACGTCTAGATCCCGCGGACGAGGTGGCGCGATGTGGCGACTGCTTCGGCTACGTCAACGGGTTCTGCGGGCTCGAGCGGGACGGGTGGGTGTGCATCCTGTGCGGAAACTTTTCCTACTGGAGCTCCGATCCCGCGGGGGACAGCGGCAAGCCGCGGTACAAGAGGAACGCTCGGCGGAACGAGCTGCCGGAGATCGCGCTCCCCGAGTACGAGATCGAGGTGGCGAGGGAGGTGCTGACGGTGAACCCGCGCGAACCGCTGGGAACGGCGCCCGTGTACGTCGCGCTCATCGATACCACCGCCCCGGAAGAAACTCTAGAGCTCGTGCGCAGCGCCGTCCTCGCCGCCATCGAGGCGGTGGGCCCCGACGCGCTCTTCGGCATCGTCACCTTCGCCGATCGAATCGGCCTGCTCGACGTGCAAAACTTGTCGGTGCGCCGGGTTGGGCTCGGCAAGAACGGGGGGCTCGCCATGCCGCTGGAGGACGCTCTTCCACTCAGACGTCTGCTGGCGCCGGTGGGTGCGTTCAAGGAGGAGCTCGCGGCGGCGGTGGAGACCATCGCGCCGGCGGAGACAGTCGCGCCGGCGGGGCAGACGGCGGACGGCGGCGGCGGCGGGACGGTCGGGGGCGATGCGGCTCATACCCCTCGACGGGCGTTCGGACCCGCGCTGGAGGCGACGCTCGCGTGGCTCGGCGCGGACGGCGTGGGGGTCGGGGACGACGTGTGGGGAGCGGGAAGTGAGGGCGGGGGTGGGGGCGACGTCCGACACCCCTCGTGCCGCGTCCTGTCGTTCCTCGCGGGCATGCCCAACTTCGGCGACGGTGCTCTGGACGACGGATTATACCGCGAGTGCGCCGCCGACCTGGACTCCCCGGACCATGAGGAGGCTTCCAAGGCGACGGACGCTCTCGCGCAGCCTAGCGTCGATTTCTACGCGGACGCCGGCGCGAGAGCCGCGCTCGCCGCCGTGGTCGTCGACGTCTTTTCGCTCGGCGGCGACGACTCGTTCGCGGACCTCGCGTCGGTGGCGCCGCTGACGGAACAGAGCGGTGGCGCTCTCCATCACTACGCCACCGTCGGCGGTGTCGGGGTAGCGGACGCGCCGTTACCTCGTGACGTGTTTCGCTTGCTCCGCGCGGAGTCCACGGCGCACCACTGCACTTTGCGGATGAGGACCAGCGCCGAGTTTGAGGTGGCTGGGACGTACGGCGCCACGGTCCCGGACGACGTGTACCCCGGCCTGCACCACGTGGTACGGTGCGGCCCGAACGACTGCTTCGCGTTCGACTTTCGGCACAAGTCCGCGGCCGGGTTCGGTCGGCGCGGGGACTGCCCGCCCACCGCGCAACTGGCGTTTGAGTACACCGCGCTGACTCGTCTGCCGCCGGACCCGGCTACGCAGGCGGCTAGGTACCTGAGGCGGCGTCGGCGGAGGGTGTGCACCGCGCAGGCGAGGGTGGCGACGTCCCCGAAGGACGTGTTCTCCACCGTCGACGCGGAGTGCGTGGTCAGCCTGCTCACGCACAAGATCTTGGCCACCGCGGAGGAGAGAGGCCTGACCGAGGCGAGGACGCTCCTCTCCGACTGGCTCGTCATCCTCACCAGCAGGTTCAACCACGAGACCGGCGTCGCGAAGTTCGACCCGAAGGACACCGCCGCGGTGGACGGGACGTTCACGTCGTGTGCCCCGCTGCAGCACGTGCCCAGGATGGTCTTCGCGCTCCTCCGCTCCGTCCTCCTACGACCCCGAGGCGTGCCCCCCGACGTCCGCGCCCGTCTTCGACACCTCGCCAAACGACTCGACCCCGCCTCGCTCTCGCGCCTGCTCTACCCGCGTCTGAGCAGCTACTCCGACGTGGACACGTTGATGTACCCGCGACACTCGTTGTCGCGCACCGCGTTGACCACGTCCAACGGCGCCGTGTTCATCGTGGACGCCTTCGACGTCGTCGTCGTGTACTACGCTCCGGCGCAACCGGGGAGCGAACGCGCCTTGTCGCCGTACCCGCCGCCGCAGAGCAGCGCGGTTCGTATGGCGGTGAACGCGCTGCGGGAGGCGCGGGATGTGACGCCCCGGGTGGTGTATATCCGCGGCGGTGCGGAGGATCCCGCGCCGTTCCACGACCTGCTCATCGAGGAGCAGGACGTGGACGGGTTGGAGGGCGGCTCGAACGGCGGCTTTGTCGGGTTTCTTCAAACCGTGGAAGGCCAGGCTCGGAGATTCATGAGGGAGGCGTGACGGTTCAACGCGAGGAGGTAACTTAGCTAGACGAATAGTTTTGTCGTGACAATAAAGTTGGAGGGCGACATGACAGGAAGCGGCGTGCGATGCGAGCGCGATGTGCAGCGCGAGGGCGGGGTTCCCCGTCGTCGCGAAGCGAATTCGAAATTCAAACGACAGCTTCAGAAATTCAAATATCGGGAGGGGAAAGGCTGGGAGAGGGAGTGATGATGCCGGGCCTTGCGCGGCGACGAGGGCGAGACGATGTTTTAAACTATGATGAGTTGTTCGCTTTGGAGCGTGGTGGTGTTAATTTTTTAAACACCATTGAGTTTGTTTGCGTCGCGCCTTGGAGACGTCGACGGGTTTTGGTTTTTAAGAGCCGAGGTTCGGTCCAAACATAGCCGGGGGCTTAGTTGGAGGTGAACTTGGTCACGGCCTTGGTGCCCTCGGAGACGGCGTGCTTGGCGAGCTCACCGGGGAGGATGAGGCGCACAGCGGTCTGGATCTCCCTGGAGGTGACAGTGGGCTTCTTGTTGTAGCGGGCGAGCTTGGAAGCCTCGGTGGCGATCTTCTCGAAGATGTCGTTGATGAAGGAGTTCATGATGGACATGGCCTTGGAGGAGATGCCGGTGTCGGGGTGCACCTGCTTGAGGACCTTGTAGATGTAGATCTTGTAGGTCTCGGTCTTGGACTTCTTGGCCTTGGACCCGCCCTTGGCGACGGTCTTCTTGGCGGGCTTCTTGGAGGTGGGCTTGGCCATTGTTGTAGTTGTGTTTTGGTTGTGACGTCCAGTTCGACAATCCACACATTTTATACGTTTTTTTTTCAAATCGGGTTGAAATTCGGCGTTTTGATTGGCCGGGGCAGTTCGCCTTTTCGATCACGGATGAGGAATTTACTTTTCAGAGGAATTTCGTCGATTTCGCTCCTGACTTTGGAAATTCCTCATCTGTCTTCCATCGCCGAACTGCCCCGGCCAATCAAAACGCCGAATTTCGTGCAAATTCGAAAAAAATTGTATAAAAGCTCGGGTCCGCAACTCCAGGCATCACAACACACAAACACTAACACAACTTATACATCATGTCTGGACGTGGTAAGGGTAAGACCGGCAAGAAGGCCGTGTCCCGTTCCGCCAAGGCGGGACTTCAGTTCCCCGTTGGCCGCATCGCGCGCTACCTCAAGGTCGGCAAGTACGCCACCCGCGTCGGTGCCGGTGCCCCCGTGTACCTCGCTGCCGTCCTCGAGTACCTCGCCGCCGAGGTCCTCGAGCTCGCCGGCAACGCCTCCCGCGACAACAAGAAGTCCCGCATCGTGCCCCGCCACATCCAGCTGGCCATCCGCAACGATGAGGAGCTCTCCAAGCTTCTTGGCACCGTCACCATCGCCTCCGGTGGTGTCCTCCCCAACATCCACTCCGTGCTCCTCCCCAACAAGGGCAAGAAGTAAATCCTTCTTCACGGACCTAAAGGCGCTCCCTCAACGGGGAGCTGCCCAAAAAGCAAACAACTGCAAACAAACCAATGGTGATAAATTAATCACCACCACACTCGCAAAGAACAAACGCAAACACATCGTACACTCATCGTCCTCGCGCGCCCCCTCGAAGAGCCTTCCGAGATTTGAAATTATTGAGTTTCCCCTTTCGAAATTCAAAATATCGGAGGTCAAACCTTCAACTCCCCGGTCGTCGCCGAGCTTCGTGAGAGGGACTTGGACCATCGCGCTACCCCCTCTCGACTCTTTCCACGCACACCTGCACATACTGTCTGAATGTGGACCACATGCCTCGGTCACGAGGCCGGGACATGCTCGTTGCGGCAACCGAAAATTCAAACCATCTATTCGACAGCTCGTGTTGCGCGCCTGGCCCGCGGAGCGCTCGGGCGAACACACGACGTCGATGGACCAATCCAGCTAGATGGATTTGACATGTGATATTAATTAAGATGCTCTCCGTTCGTTTCTTCACGCGGGAGCGGCGTTCTCGTCGACAGTCGCCAACCCACCGAGGGAGGAGGAGGCGGAGAGTTTCGTGAAGCCGGCGGAGTTTGCGTCTGCGGCGGCGTTGGCGTTGTTCCCGGCGCCTCCCAAACCCCGCGGTCCGTCACCCCGAAGCGACTCGAGCTCCTTCCTCGCCTTTCCGAGATCCGACGACAGTTGCTCGGCGCGCTTCCTCTCCGCCGCGCGCTTCGTCTCGGTGAACTGCAGCTCGTACTGCAGGCCGGTGACGTCGCGCTGCGCGTCAAACGCCGCGGCGGCTCCACCGGCGGCGACAAACTTTTCCTTCAGCCTGCCGTACACCTCCTGCATCTTGTGCATCTGGCGCTTGCGCTCCTTGAGCTCGAGCTTGAGCTGCTTGACCTCATCGGCGTCGGGTCCCTGGCCCTGCGATGGCACGCCGCCGGACCCGGGCGTCGCCCTCGTTCCCGGGCCAAACGTGGTGGACGGAGTGATGGGTGCGCCCACCATGGCCTCGGCGCGAAGCTTTGCCATCTGGCGCTCAACCTCGTGCATGCGGTCCTCGGCCCGCACCGCCCTGCGCTCCAGCTGCGCGTTCAGCGACGTGAGCTCGGCGGCGGCAGCAGCCGCGGCCGCGCCGTTACCCGAGCTCGAGCCGTTGAATGCGCTGTTGTTCATGGCGGCCAGTCGACGCTCGAGCTTGCCGCGCTCCTTCGCCTCGTCCTCGGCCCTCGCCACCGCCTCCTCGAGGATGGGCTCCATGTCCTGCACAGTCCTCTCCATCGCCGCGAGATCGCCTCTGAGCTTCGCCACCTCGCGCCGTGCATCCTCAGCCTCGCGCGTGTGCCTGTCGACGTCCGCGGACCCGCGCTCGCCGTTCACGGTGAGCCGCGTCTCGAGCGAGACAGCGCGGCTCCTCTCAACCTCCAGCTCGTCTGCGAGTCGCGCGAGCTGATCCCTGGCGTCCGCCTCGCGTCGCTTGAGATCATCCGCGCCTCTCTCAGCCTCGCGGGCCTCTTCTTTGAGCTGGGTGAGCTCGGCGTTGGCGGAATCTCGGTCGCACACCGCGGTGCGGAGATCGATCGCCGCAGTCGCCGCCAGGGTGGACGCCTCGGAGAGTTTCCTCTGCGCCGCGCGGAGCTCCGCGCCGGTCTCCTCCTCGCGAGCCTTCGCGCTCGCCGCAGCCTCCGCTGCCTCCTTCCGCGTGGCGTCCAGCTCGGATCGCAGGGCGTCCATCTTAGCGAGCTGGGCGCGAGCCGCGGCGGCAGCCTCGTCCGACGCGGAAGCCTCCTCGGCGACCCGGCTAGCCTCCGCTCGAGCCTCGGCCATTTCCCTCCGGGCCTGCTCGAGCTCCTTCGTGAGGGGCTCGAGCCTGTTGTCAGCCTTGACGCGGTCGGCGATGGTGGCGTCGCGGTCGGCGGCTGCTTTTTCGACGTCGGAGGCGAGCTTCTTGAGCTCGTTCTGCGACGCGAGGAGGGCCGCCTTGCTGTCCCCGAGCTGGCTCTCCAGGCGCTCAACCTTGGCCTTCTCAATCTTGCCCTTCTTCTCGCCGTTCTTGCTCGCAGCCTCTTGGGATGCCTTCAGGCGCTTGAGATCTTTCTCGAGGGTTCCCTTCTCTGCGACGGCCGCAGCTTTCTCCTGGAGCGCCACGCGAAACTTGCCCTCGAACTGCTGAGCCTTGTCGCGAGCCTTCTCGAGATCCTTCCTCATGCTCTCCGCCTCGCGCATCATCTGCTTCGGCGCCGCCGCGGTGGACTTGAGCTCCTTGGTGAGCTTGGCAACCTCAGCCTTGGCCTCGCGGGCCTCACCCGCAGCCTTGGCATCCTCCGCCGCCGCCGCATCTGCCTTCTGCTTGTCCGCGAGTGCCGTCGCGAGCGAATCCTCGAGGTCGGCAACCTTCGCCCTCAGCTCGGCGTTGGCGGAATCCATCTCAGCCTTGACCGCGGCGACGGCGGCTGACGTGCGAGCCTCAAACGCCGCCTCAGCCTGCGACTCGGACGCGGCCCTCGCCGCCTCCACATCGGCCTGGGCCTTCGCGCGCGCCTCGTTCGCGGCGGCGGACCGTCCGGCCATCGCCGCGTCGGCCGCCGCGCTGACCTCAGCCCTGAGCTGCGCGTTGCGAGCCTCGGCGAGTTTGTTCGCCTCCACCATAGCGGCGGCTTCAGCCGACGCCTTGGCGCGGGCGGACTCGGCGTCGGAGGCTCTCGCGTTCGCGGCGGCGACCTTCTCCTTCGCCTTCTCGCGGTCGCCGGTCATCTTCGCGCGGACGTCCTCCAGCTGGGCCTTTTGGCGGGCCATCGCTTCCGAGGCGTCCGTCTGGAGTCGCTCCATGTCGCGCTCGATGTACGTCTTCTCCGTGGTCAGCTCCTCGATTTGCGCCTCGGCGCCGGTGAGCTGCTCCTCGAGTACCGCGACGCGCGCGTTGGCGGCAGTTTCCGCCGCGGCGATCATCTCCGCCTGGACGGCTTCCATGTTCGATCGTACCGCGGCGACGGCGGCGGCGACGGCGGCGGCGTGATCCGCCGAGGTGACGCCGGGGGTGCCGGGCGCGGAGGGCGCGGGGGACCCGCCCCAGGTGTCCGCGCCGTCGGTCCCCTCGGACACTCCGCTGAACCTACCCCGGCCGAAGCTGCCCCTGCCGATGTCCGACGCATCGCTCGCGCGACGTTCGTCCTCGACTTCCTCCTCCTCGAGCTCCTCGATCGCGGGAGGGGGCGGGAGTAACCCGCCGCGGCGGCGCTCTTTCTTTGCCTTGGCCTCCGCCGTCGGGTCAACTGCGGGTGCATCCGCGGGCGCCTCCTCCTCCTCCTCTTCCTCCGGGGACTCGTTGAAGGAGTCCATGACACCCGGCGGGAGCTTGTGACCCTTGAGGAAGTCGGGCACGCCGCCGTGGTTGTTCGGCGCCCACGTTTCGCGGCGATTGCCCCGCTTCGGCTTCTTGTCGCCCGCGCCGTCCGCGTCGATGGCTGAAGACTTGAGCACGAGGTTGGTCAGGTTGTTGATCTTCGCGCTCGCAGCCTTCTCCGCGCGCTCCCTCTCGTCGCGTTCCATCTCGAGCTCGTTCGCCAGCCTCTCGCGCTCGTTCTCAGCCTCGAGCATCTCCCGCCTGAGGTTGTTGATCTCATCCTCAACCTCCTGGCTCACGCCGCCCTCGCCGCCGAGCTTCTTGCGCAGCTCCTCAATCTCCCTCTGCTGCCTCTTGATGAGCGCGGACTCGCTGACGACCTCGTTGACCGTGGCGTTATTGCACACGCGTTTGGCCCTCACGGCGAACCGCAGGGTGCTGTGGGTCTCCTCAGCGTGCGCCGCCGCCGGCGTCACGTTGCACACGATGGCCGTCCTGGAGTTACCTCCCAGCGCCGGCTGCAGGATCCGCGTGAGCTTCGAGTCGCGGAACGGGATGTGCGAGCCCTTGCCCTCCGCCCCCTCCGTCAGCTTGTTGATGACGATGCCGAGGTTCAGGAGGGACTTGTTGATGTTGGCCCCTTCCTTCATGCGGATCCCCTCGGCGCCAGTCTTGAGCACGCGCTCGGACCCCGCCAGGTCCACCAGGTTGAGCGTGGCCACCAGCACCGCGTCGTGAGCGCCGTTCGCGGACCCGGACGCGTTCTCGCCGACAGCCCTGGACTCGACCACCATGCGGAAGATGGTGTGCGACCGCGACGATTCCGCGTTCATGTTGGTCTCCCCCACGTGCCGCCGGGCGACGCCGGTTCGGAGCAGCTCAAGCACCTCCGTTGGGTTGGTCACGATCTTCTCCATCAGCCCGGAGACGTACACGCCGCGCTCGGAGTCCTCCTTGATCTGCAGGCGGGAGACGCGTCGGTCGGGTCGGTCGAAGGATCCGCCCCCGACGGAGCTCCCGAACAGGTCCCTCGTGCCGCTGCTGCCCATCTGCGGCTTGGGTTGCGCCGCGGCGGACTCGGCGGCGAACAAATCCAACATCTGCTCATTGTAGATCTCGAGGTAGCTGACGCGCACGAGGAACTCCCTGCCCTCGCTGCGGTCGATGCTGTCGAAAACGTCGTGCACGGCGAGTGGGATGATGCCCGGCTCATCCGCGCTGCCCTGCATGGTGTGCGTCTTTCCCGAGGAGGTCTGACCGTACGCGAAGCACGTACCATTGATACCTCCCAGAACGGACTCGATGATGCCCCGGGTCGTGCGTTCGTACACGTCCTTGGTGCGGCACGAAGGATCGAAGACGTTGTCGAGTTGATACGCGGTGCTGTCGGTGGTACCAGCGGCGGTACCGGCCTGCGTGTGGGGTGGAAATGGAGGTGGATTGTCAGGAGTCGGTCTCAGACGAGACGAATAGTAGTTCCCCCCTTCCCGTGACGGAAAATACGCCACGACGGCGATGGGGCGCGGCGCGTGCCTCACCTGGGGCGCGATCGCGTTCGTATCGCTGTTGATATCCCATGCCGCACCCGTTGACGTCTCCTTCGAGTTGAGGGGCCTCACACGGACGCTGACGGCGATGTTGTCAGCCATCGTTGCCGAGGAGCACGTCGCGCGCAAAAGTCGATGAGCGTTTTTCAGCTGACAGTCGCGTATTTGAAGGCACTGGCCAGGGTTAACACTCCACCTCTCGGGGGACATGACTCCCGCCTCGAGGTCGGCGGTGAAGTCCCGCGCGTCCACGGCATGGATGACATCGTCTTGTGCTGTTCCACGGCGGGTCAGGAGATCGACGCGCATTCGGGCCGCATCCTCGCCGCCCGAGAGCACCTCGACAGATGACCCGGTGGAAAACCTGCTCCCCATCACGCTCCCGCCCAAGGACAGGAGGTTCAAGCCCCTGACCCCGCCGCCGCCCGCGAGCGAGTTCCCGCCCTACGAGCCCCGCGACTTCTTCCGGTACGAGCTCATCCACCAGTCGAAGAAATCCGCCGCGAGGGTCGGGCGCATCCACACCCCTCACGGCGTCATCGAGACCCCGGGGTACGTCGCGGTGGGCACGAACGGGGCGTTGAAGGCGGTCCCGCACCAGGAGCTCGCGGCAGCCGGCGTGGATCTGATGTTCGCCAACACGTACCACCTGATGCTGCAGCCGGGACCGGACCTCGTGGCGTCGGCGGGGGGACTGCACGAGTTCATAGGACGCGACGCGCCCATCATCACCGACAGCGGGGGTTTCCAGGTGTTCTCGCTGGCGCGACCAAACGCCGAGGACGGGCTGGAGATGAAGTCGCGCCGGGCGACGAAACAAAAAGGAGAGGACGGGCTGCTCATCCGGAGCAATGAGCACGGGGTGCTGTTCAGGTCCTACAGGGACGGGTCGAGGGTGTCCCTCACCCCGGAGTCAAGCGTGGAGGCGCAGAAGAACCTCGGCGCGGACATCATCATCCCGCTGGATGAGCTCCCGCCCTATCACATCGACCGGGCGGTTTTGGAGAGGAGCGTGTTCCTCAGCCACAGGTGGGAGGCGCGGAGCCTGAAGGCGCATCTTCGGGATGTCCGGGCGCAGGCGATGTACGCGGTGATTCACGGCGGGGTGGACGAGGAACTGCGGCGCATGAGCGCCGAGTACCTGACGTCGCTGCCGTTCGACGGCTTCGCCATCGGGGGTAGCCTCGGCAAGGATACCGCCGAGCTTGTCGAGCTACTGGGCCACCTGATGCCCCGGATACCGAAGGATAGGCCGAACCATCTGTTAGGCATCGGCGATGTTGGATCTATATTGGGATCCATTCCGCACGGCGTGGATACGTTTGACTCAACCTTTCCCACACGGAATGCCCGTCACGGTCAGCTCATGACCCGGACTCGGGGCTCGTTCAACATTCAACGTGCGGAGAATGCATCGATGCATGAGCCCGTGTGCCACCAGTGCGCATGTTCGCTGTGTCGAGATCACACTGTGTCTTATTTGCATCATCTATTTAAAGCCAACGAGCCGACAGCGGTCACGTTGGCAACCACACACAATTTGCACTACATGGGATGGTTGATGCAATCCCTGCGGGAGAAGATTCTGAACGACGAACTGTGATTGGGTATTTAATGGAATGGTGCGACGTCATATGCATAACACTCTAGCTGTACAACGTAGTGGTCTATGTTGTCGTTTTTAACGTGGTTCACGTTGCGTTGCGTCCTTCTCTTCATCGATCATGTTTCAGTCGCGTCTCTTCGTCTTCGTCTTTGTCTTTGGGCGCCTGGGAGGCCGATCTCTCCCCTCGCTGATCCTCTTCTGCGTCATGCGTCTATTCTCGAACCAGGTTTTGATCTGCTTCCACTGCACCGGATGCTTCGCGCCGTCACCGAGCTCGGCGGTGGCGGAGGCGACCATATCGACGTCAGTCTCGGAGTCCACCTCAACGCACACGTCCCGGCCGAGACATTCCGAGTTATCGAGCGGGATCCATCTCCCGGTGCGACTGCCGCGGGTGAGGTTGGCGTAGAGCTCGACGTCCAGATTGTCATCTTCGGCGGAGAAGATGATCTCCACGTCGTCGTCGGAGCACACGGGCTCCTCTCGATCCGAGCCAGGCGCCAAATCTGTCGGGGCGTCCAAAGGCTCCGTCGGGGCGTCGGCTCTCCCGGGATCGATCCCGCCGCCCGCGAAGTTTCCGGACCAGCACCGAAACCCCGGAAGACTCTGGATCATCGCCGTGGCCGGATCGGTCATCGTTCGATCGACCGTGGCGAACACGTCGGAGAGTTGCGTCGGGAAAGCCGGAACCGTCGCCGCGGGCTGCGCGGGCGGCTTTACCCACAAGGTACACTCCGCGGGTCCGTCGGTGACCGGTGCACATGTTCCGTCGTCCTCGGGTGCTTTATCGATCTCCCACTCGTCGTCGAACGCGGACTTGACCTCGGAGTCCGCGTTCGCTCCCTCGTCGAGCATGCAGGAGGGGAACATGGGGCTCTCGCTGTCGAGCATGGCGAAGTCGTCGAGGGAGACGCCCGGGATGTGTCGCGGCCGCCGGCGCTGCTGGACGTCCACGATGACATCCCGCCCGGTGCGCGCGGCCGCTTCTTGCTGCGCACGCATGCGGAGCAGCGCGTTCAAGGGCGACATGTCGCCGCCCCCGGGCGCCGTGGTGGTCGAGTTGTCTCGGGGCGGGGTCCAAGGCTTTGGGGCTTGAATGGACCCCGTCGTGTGTCTCCTCGGCCGAACGAGGCGACTCTGCGGGTTGCGAACGGGCGAGGTGGTGAAGGCTTTCGCGATCGCCTCGCACGTGGTGCGCTCCGGGGTACTGCCTCCGTTTCGGTCGTAAATACTCACCAGGAACTCGCGCTCCGCCTGCGTGAAGCGGAAGCCTGCGGAGAGAACAAATAAAGTGAGGAGGAGACACACCTTGGAAAGGCTTCGTTTTTCGCAGCTTGGCGACTCTTCGGGAAGACCCTACCGTGGACGTGCCGAGAGAACTTGACCTTGCGCTTCGGGGGTTTGGGGGTCATCGCTCCTCCGGCGTTCGCGGCGGGCGGGGCGGGCGGGATCGACGCCTCGGTGTTCGCGACAAACTCGGAGATAAAGGCGGAGCGGGGCGGCGAGGGGGCGGGCGGCCGGGGCGGCCTTTGGCGAAGCCGAGGGCCGGGTTCGAACCAGTCGAGCGCGAGCGTTGGCTCGCGTTGGCCCCCGGTCTTGTCGGCGCCTTTCTTCGCCATGTCGCCGGATCCCTCGAAGGAAGGTGAGCCTCCTGAGCCCTTCAGCCGGGTCCAACGTCGGCGTCAGTGCGGGCGCGCCGCCAAACTGCCCTTACAGCACACGCCGTGAGTTTAAACGGATAACGGGGGTCCTGAATTCAAAAATCGAAGCTCAAAAGACGTGCAAACGCCGAAGTCAAGTCGTGACGAGCGAGGGGTGAAAGAGACAGGTGGCGGTTTGCGGGCGCGCGTGCGTAATAAACCTCGAGGTCTCGTCACAACCTCATCGCTACACATCCTCCGCGGGACCGACAAACTCCACGCACACGTCATCACCGTCCAGCCCGTCAGCCCCGTCCCACCCCTCCAGCACGATCTCCCCATCACCGTCACCCGTCGTCGTCACCGCCGCCGTCACTGGCGTTTTCACTCCGTCGCACCCTACAACCGCCGCGTCGTACCTACCAGCCGCCGGGTACTGGTTCACCGCCGCGCCCAGTGGGAACCTTCCACCTCCGGTACACCCGTTCATTCGCAGCACCAGCGAGTGCGGTCGTCCGAGCAGCCTCGCCGCCTGCGTCACGTCACCCTGCGCGAGGCACGACCGGACCCGAGTGGATGACACCTGCGGGGTGTTCTCGTACCCCGCCGGAGCGGCAACGCCCTCGTCGCCCGGCTCGTTCGCGGGTAAGAGGTCCACGATGGAGACGTCCACGCCCAGGGTCTCGCCGAGCTCCAGCAGGGTATCCGCGGTGCCCGCCGCCTTGAACCCGAACCTGTAGTTGGCACCCGCGACGACGCCGCCCACGCCGATGTCTTTCAGCGTGGACACAAACTCCTCCGGGCTCATCCGCCGGATGTCGGCGAAGGGGATGACGTGCTCCCGCACCGTCTTACCCTCGCACGTCTCCTTCCACGCGTCCAGCACCCTCGCCCTGTCACCGGGCGCCACCACCGGGAGCTTGCTCTCCCAGCCGAGCACCTCCGCCATGCCGCCGAAGCTCATGAGGATCGGCGAACCCATCCGCGACGCCCGCCGCGCCAGCTCGGCGTGGCCCCGGTGCATGGCGTCGAACTTACCCAGCGCCACGACGATCTTACCGCCATCATCTGTATGGAAGCGAACACATACGGGAAAAGGGAGGTAGGTCAGCGCTTGAACCTTCGGGGACGGGGCTACTCTGGATCGATCATCCGAGGCGGAGGGGGGTCATGATATGGAAAGGAAAGGCGGCAGCCGGATTCGCGACTCACCGGCGGGTGGGATGCGCTCGAACTTTTGTCCCGCGGCGGTGGTGATGACCTCGGGGGACGTCGCTGAGGTGGCGCCGGAGGTGCTGCACGACGCGCCCATCCCGTCTCTCACGCGAGAGCGACCCGCTCGAGGGCTCGAGCGCCTCTGCGGGCGGGGACGGAAGGATGTGGAAGCAACGAGCGGCGCAGCCGCTTGAGCTGGCATCCAAATCTCGACGCGAACCCTGGTCTCCGAGCTCAAGAGATGGATCGCCGCGACACCCACACTGAAGTGCACGAACGCCCCGAGCGCCGCCTCTTATTGGCGCCCTCTCGCAGTGTGCGTCAGGTCGTCTCGGGGGAAAGTTTTCTTTCGGGGCACTTTTTTCACCCAGTCGAGTTTTTAGGTTACTTGTATGGATGGATTTGAACCAACGTTCTTGATTCGTCATGTACTTGAGGACCCAACTTCGCGACGGAGATGTTTATCCATTTGGGTGGAAAAAGGTCGTGACGTGGTTTTAACGCGTGCCGGGGCCCGGAACCGCGGTCATACTGACGAAGCGCTCGCGTTCCGTCACATCACGCGGGGTACTCGTTCTCCGTATCTTTGAGCACGATGAGTGCCGTGACCATGGCGTCCGCTGTGGCCGTGAAGGCCCAGCGCGTGGGGGGAGTTCGTCGCATTACCGCGAAGCTCGGTGGCGTTCAGCTGAACTCCAAGAGCGTCCAGATGCGCCGCGCGGGTGCGTCTCCCGACCTCATCTCGACCCCGGAGCGAATCGGGATGCAACCTACGTGTTGTCGAGACACGGTACCGTCGCTCAGACGGCCCGTCTCGCGCGTCTCGTGGTCGCCGCGCCGCTTCGCCGACGCGCTTCGCATCGTTTTTTTTCCGTCGCTACGATAGGGTTTGTGATTTACCGTGTAATTGACACCCTCCCGTTCCTTCCCACAACAGGCGGCAGGCAGAGCATGGGTGTGTTCGCGGCGGCCGGGCTCGACTTTGCTGAGCTCGAGCAGGCGGCGAGTGTTGACGAGGATGACGAATGGACCCCCCCCGTGGTGCGTGAACCTCCAGCCGGACGTCGCCAGACAAAGAAACTTTTACCCAAACCACCATAGCCCTGAACCCTCAATGCGCCGCGCGACCATCCGCCGCCGCCGCGCGTGGAGCCCCGAGTTACGTCGCGAGCCCCGAGCTGACGCCTTCGAGCCCCGAGCTGACGCCTTCTTTCCAACCCCCACCCCATCACCCACAGCGCGCGACTCGCAAGGATGGCAAGAGCGCCCTGGAGGCGAGGCAGTCCAAGCGCTTCCGCAAGGCGCAGGCTGGCGTGCCCGGCCGCATGAACCCCATCGAGGCCGGCGAGGCTGTCAAGCTCATGCTCGCCAACGCCACCGCCAAGTTCCCGGAGACGGCCGAGTGCCACATCCGCCTCAACATCGACCCCAAGTACAACGACCAGCAACTCCGCGCCACCGTCGCCCTCCCCAAGGGCACTGGTAAGACGGTTCGCGTCGCCGTGCTCACCTCCGGCGACAACATCGCCGCGGCCAAGGCGGCGGGTGCCGACTTCGCGGGTGCGGACGATCTCGTGGAGGAGATCGCGGGTGGCATGTTGGACTTTGACCTTCTCATCGCCTCCCCCGACATGATGCCCAAGGCTGCCAAGCTCGGTCGCGCGCTCGGTCCCAAGGGTCTCATGCCCAACCCCAAGGCTGGCACCGTCACCCCCGACGTCGTCACCGCCGTGAATGAGTTCAAGGGTGGCAAGGTTGAGTTCCGCGCTGACAAGCAGGGCATCGTCCACGTTCCCTTCGGCAAGTCCAACTTCAAGGACGCCGACCTAACGGAGAACCTCGAGGCAATCGTCGAAGCCATCAACGCCAACCGCCCCCCCGGCGCCAAGGGCATCTACTGGAAATCCATGTACATCGCGTCCACCATGGGCCCCTCCGTCCAGGTGGACTACTCTGCGATGGGGAAGGAATAATTCGATCGCGGCGGACATTCTTTCAATAATACTGGGTTGTGATTGGTACGGACGGTGTGGTAGCGCGCTTCTTAGAGAGGCAAATTCTTTGTGAATACAAAAAATGAACAGCGAAACAAAACAAAGCGCGTGACTCGTATGTTCATTCAATAAATGAGTACTCATTAAATGGTAGTAGTCGATACAGCTGCTAAGCGAGCGTGCGCGCGCGTCGCAATCCAAGCGGTGGATGGCGAGGTACACAACTCTAAGAACAAAGGGGCGCTCCAGCGGTTGGGGCCCCGTTGTTGGCGAAAATGCATGCATAATATTTGGCTGTTGCGTGTTGTATAACACCGCCGTCTCTGGATGTTCGGGGGATGGTGATATGTTACTTGTACAGAGGCGTTGAGCATTCAACGCCGCAGACACCTTCCCGAACCAGAGAGCAGACGGTGTTGATGAATGAGGGACCGGGCCGCCGCGCTAGAAAAGGCTGTAGTTGCCTTTCGCGGGCTGCTCCATCAGGGTCTGGGGCAGCTTCGACTCTCCATTCGCGCCGAAAGAAGAGCCGAAGATGCCGCCGCTACCTGCGAGTCCCGAAGTGAGCTTCGAGGGGATGCCGTCGTTGTTGCTGACGTTCTCCGGCAGTACGTCGAGGCTGAGGCTCTGGCGCGGCGAATCTCGGTTCGGCACCCCGGACCTGTCCTCCCACATGCCGCCGCCGTATCCGCCGCCAATCCCGTCGAGGCTGAGGCGAGATCGGCCGGCGCCGACGTCCATCGAGGTCCTGCGGCTGCCCGGGTCGAACGATGTCCTGCGGCTGGCGAGCGGGCTGCCGCCTTCACCGTCGAAGCCCCAGAGACCGCCGGTCGAACTGAAGCTACCGCCGCCGTTGGCTAAGCCGTTGCCGTTGACAGGATAGCCGCCGTTGACGTGTCCGTTGCCGTTGCCGTTGATGTGAGCGGCGCCGTTGATGTGAGCGGCGCCGTTGACGTGAGCGGCGCCGTTCGTCCCGTGCCTGAGATCCGCGCCGAGATCCAGGCTCGCCCTTCCGTTGATGATGGAATTGAACACCTCCATCTTGGCGGCGCCGTTTGCCAGCGTGCCCATCGCGCCCACGTCAATGCTGGCGCGCCTCGCCGCGTCGAAACCCCCGTTCGTGTGGTCGTTGCCGTGGCCGTTCATGTACCCGTTCCCGTTCATGTAGCCGTTCAGCTTAGATTGATCTCCGAGCGATCGGCTGAGCAGCCCCGGGGCGGGGACTCCGTTGTTGCCCTGCTGCTGCTGAAGTTGCTGCAGCTGCTGCTGGATAGCCACCCACTGTCCGGTCGTGTCAGCGCCGTTTGCCTTGCTCTGCTGCTGCTGGAGCTGAGCGGCCTGCATGGCGAGTAGGGACGCGATGTTACCGGCGCCGCTGGGGGAACCCCCCGCCGCGGCCAGCAGCGCCGCCGCCGCAGCCGCCGCCGACGTGTTCCCGCCGAGCGGCGGCGACACGCCGTTGACCCCGTTGGGCGAGAAGTGGAACCCGTTGCCGTTGGCGGCGAGGAGCGCCGCCGCGGTGGTGGGGTCCAGGTTGGCGAGCAGCTGCGCGTCGTAGCCGTTGGTACCGTCCCCGCCGAAGCCGCCGGAGCGCTGGACGTTGACCGGCAAACTCATGGCTCGCTGCAGCGCGTTGATGCCGTCAACCTGGGGCATGAGCAGCTGCTGCCCGCCGAGCGCGGCGAAGGTGGCGGCGCTCACGCCGACGGCGGCTGCAGCCTGAGCCGCGGCGAGTTCCTGGGCGGAGCCGTGATAGAAACGGCAGCTGTGAAGATCGGGGATCGCGCGAGGGTCAGCGGAGGGCCCGGCGGTTGAAAAAAAAAGTGGATCGGTGCGGTTCGTTGGATCTCAGGGTGGTGAGGTGGTGGAGGGTGGTGATCGGGGCGGTGCGGGCGCTCACCTCGCGCGGAAGCACCTTCCGTTCTGGAAGTCGCGACATATGGGCTGGTTCGCCTGCGCCGCGGGTTGCGAGCCGTCCTGGCTGCTGTGCGCGTAGCGGCAGTTATCGCGAAAGCACGCGCCCTGTAGGAGGGGGTGAGGCAGCGGGGGGGTTGCGATTTGCGTCAGAAACGTTGTCTTCACGGCGGTGTGGGTGAAAAAGGGATCCTCGAACTTCCACGGCCCCTCAAGACCCGGGCCCGTCGATGCGACGGTGACCGAGATCGGGGACGGCGGATGCGGCTCTGCGCGTGGGACGTGATGGACGATCGGGTCGTGATCTCACCTTCAGGAAATCCCTGCACACCTCCGGCCTGCCCGCCGCGGCTGCCATGGCTGCGGCTGCCACGTTGCTCACGGTTGGCTCGGACGAGGCGATGAACTCACGACGCCACAACCCCTCAGAGCCGATGCGAACCTGCGCTACGACCCGCTCCGGGGGCTGGAAATGACACGAGGAGGAGCGTGCCGATCCAGACGCGAATTCGTTTCCGCCGGGAGGACCGCGGCTGGGACGCGACCGCGCTCCGCAGCGCCTAATTCCTCTTACCCTCGAACCTCTTACCCGGAGCTTTTTCAGCTGAGTGAAGGCGAGAACAAAAAAGTGCTGTCGAGTTGGCTCGTTGATTGGTCGTTTAGACCCTGAGTTCGTGGGGACCACGAAAATTCCAGGACGGGAATGGACAAGCACGGTCTACCAGAAATGATTGCGCAAACTGCGGCGTGACACACACAAAACACGGTCAGAAATACAATTCCACAAATTCGCAATTCTGCCAGCACACACTCTTCCAATCGCAGGGTACCCCTGATCGCGACACGTCATCATCCGCGATCGGTAAATATTCTGTGCCTTCTTCCAAACAAGAAAAAGCTCGAGACGCAAAGTTAGCATTTAGTTAGAGTAAACGGTTTACCCTCGTATTTAAAAAGAGACTGGTAATAGTCAGTCCTTATTCACTGTGACACCGGCCTATTAGGTGGCTCGGTGGGTGTCGGCGGTTAATACACCGCGACGCGAGAGCGAGCTGGATACAGCGGCGGGCCTGACAAGCGGCCGTGGCCTAATAGTATTAGTGGCCTTCTCGTGGTACATCGTACGTGGTGGTGCGAATACGTCTCGGCTTCCGTTTAGGCTTACGTCTCGGCAGCGAGGTGCAGGTCGCGGAGCTTGGCGTCGACCTCCGTCTCCGCGCCGTGGAAGACGACGTCGCCGTTGTCCTCGCGGCGGCAGACAACCTCGCCGATCGAGGGGTCGAAGCCGCACTGGACAGAACGGGGTACGAGGTTGGACTTGGGGCTCGCCGGCGTGTTGCGACGCTGGAGGTTGCCGGAGCTTCCGAGGCGCTTGAGGCTCGAGCTGGAGGTGCTGCGGCCAAAGTTGGAGGCGCCGCGGAGCGAGTTGCCGCGGCTCTTGATCGGGTCGAGCTGCACGGCGAGCGCGCGCTCGAGGGAGTCGAAGGGGTTAACCTCGTCCGGCGCCCTGGCCTCGAGCTTGAGCCTGGCGAGCTCGTCGACGGCGGCGCCCGTGCGCCACCTGGCGAACTCGTCGAGCTGCTCGTGCAGGTTGTTGGGCGTCGCGTTCCTCATCTCGGGGTGGGACAGCTCGGGAGCCGCGGTGCCGCGGTGCTGCGCGAGGCGTGCCATCGCGCGCGGGCGCCTCTTCGCCTCCATGAAGGCGCACGCGGTGTCCTTGTAGTTGACGATGGGCACGGCGTGGCGCGGCGCGTCCAGCTCGCGGAGCCCGGCGCGGAGAGCGGCGGCGGGGCGCCTGGATGCCTCCATCGCGCCGTACGCCGTCTCGATCGCGGCGGCGCCGAGCTTGTTCGCCTCGAAGGCGACGTGCACGGGTAAGCTGGGTTTCTTGACCACGAAGCCCTGGCGCACCGCGGCGGCGGGGCGGCGGCGGCGCTCCATGGCGAAGTAAGCCGTCTCAGTCGCGGGAACTGACGCGACGTGGACGGGGAGGCGGCGGCCGGCCGCGGGGTTGAGGACGGTGGAGCGGCGCGCGGCGTGGGGGCGGCGGTGAGCCTCCATCGTGTAGTACTCGGTGTCGGACATGCCGAGGACGGGAACGTCTGTTTGGGAAGGGGAAGAGGGGAGAGGTCCGGTCAGCGCGCAGTCGAGTCGAGGAGGGGGACACTCAGAAAAAAAACGAGGAGTTTTATCAACCGCTTTTGTGCATAACGGTATTTCTCCACCCAGGATCTGGGCTAATCCAGGGTTTGGATAAGGTTCGGGATACGCGCGCGCGGGTTCGACGCGGCGATGGGCGAAAACCGCGCGTCACTTCGATGACCGCGTGTCGCGTGCGGCGATTTTCGCTCGTCACGCGCGCGCTCGTCGCGATACGCCGGTTCGGTTGGTGAAAAAAGTCGCGCGATATTCTCGACGACTCACCTTGTTTTTCCGTGTTGCGAGTAACGAGGCCGAGGCGAAGCGCGGCGGCGTGGCGGCGTTCGCGCTCAATCTGGTGAACGGAGAGCTCGGACTCTTTAACTGCGACGTGATGGCATGAAGTCAGCGTCGATTTCGACGTTTGGAGCGCGACGGGCGCGGCGATATGCGCCAACACCGGACCACGGCGGAGGCCGCGGGGGAAAAACAGCCGTGCCACGTTGGATCATTTCCGAGGTGGTCGCGGCGCGGAAAGGTGGGTGGTTGCGCGCGCGGGGGGATTCGACTCACCTTTGGGGACGCGAACGGAGCCCTGCGGGGGTGCCTGGGTCAGACCGAGGCGCCTGGCCGCTTGGGGTCGGCGTTGAAGCTCCAGAAGTTGGGAGGGAAGCAGTTGCGCGGCCATCGTGTGAGGAAGCCGTAAAAAGCGTTTGTCGAGGAGGTCGGAGGACGCGGTGTTCGCGGGATGCGCGAGTGCGTGCGTGTGAGCGGAGGTCGATGCGAGGTTGCGAGGAAGTGTCTTGACGCGAGATACGCGACAAGACCCGTGGATACGAACGGTCTACCCTTGCTCGGTGCGCTGTGAAGTGGCCAAGGCGAAGCGCGTTGGAAGGAACATTCACAAAAAGATGCCTCGTCATCAGATTATTTGGATCTCCTCGGCAACCGGCAGACCAGTCGTCGGCTCGCCGAATTCGCCATTTGTGCCACGAACGATACCATTTTCAAGTCAACATTCACAGCTGCGCGCTCCGCCGCGGAGGGAGATGGCTCCCAGCAGGGATGAGTCATCCTCGGCTACTGGGCGATCTCCAGCGCTCCAGCGGAGGCCGCCGAGCGCGAGCAGAGGGATCGCCGGTGAGGTTCTCGCCGCCGAGCGCGCCGCGGTTCTAGCTTCCCTCGGAGGAGGACATCGCACGTCTTCTTCGACCCCTCGCGCGCCCCCGGCGGTCTCCGCATCCGTTCTACGAGCGGCGCTCACGTCGTCGGCGAGAAAGTCCGGCTTGAGGAATGGAGGGTCGATCAACGCATCCCCGTCGTCCGTCGCCGCGACGCCGCCCAGCCGGTCCTCGGACGCGGTGATGAGCGCCGACCTGTGGGCGATGGCTCACACACCTCCTCCCACGGAGGCTAGGCGCACCCTGGGATATCACCCGCTGGGCCCCACGAGGGAGGAGCCAGCGACGGCGCCGCCGACGGAAGCGGCGACGGACGCGCGACGAAGGGTCGCGGCGTTGTCTGAAGCCGCGGCGGCGGCGGTCGAGGATGGGTTGAGACGATTAGCATCCGCGCGAAGAGCGACGGGTGGCGTCGAGGAGGGCACTTCAAAGAGGACCGAGGGTGAGGGTTTCATGGCGCGGGAGTTCACGTCCATGCTGGATGACATAGCGTCCGGCGCGGAGAGCGTGAGCGGGGACGGCGACGAGGGCGACCGGGCGGACGGGACGAAGAGCTCGAGCGTCGAGGACGCGGGGACGGATCAAGAAAAGCCCGCCGAGAAGCCCCGCGCGTCCGCCGCGTGGGAGGCGGACAAGGAGAACAGGCACGACCCCGAGCTCAAGTGGTCCGCCGAGGATGCGGCTAAGGTACACGCGGCGAGAGCGGCGGCTGAACGCGCGGAGGCTGCGGAACGCGCCGTGCTGGAGCAGGAACGTGCGGTGCGGGAGAAGGTGACGCTCTCGATCCGCGAGCTGCTCGACGCTCGGGTCGGTCTGGCGGCGGCGACGGCGAGGTCCGTGGCTGAGACGGCGGCGTCATCCGCGGTGTTCGCCGCCGCGGAGGTGGCCGCGCTGAAGGTTACCCTGAACAGCGCGAGGAGCAAAGGGAACCCGGATGACCCGACGTCGGAGGCTTTAGCCGAGGTTTTTCAAGTCCCGCTGCCGGGGCTGAAGGCTGTGTTTAGGACTTAGTACGCGTAGGAGAATGTATACATCACTACATTCGCATCACTTAGGCTCCTCGATGATGCCCTTGGCCGCTAACCGCGCGCGGCGCGACGGTCGACCGACCTTACGTTTGGGCTTCTCCTCGCCGTCGACGGACTTCCTGGCGTTTTTGTCCTTGGTCCCGATGGCGCGGCCCTCGTGCGCGGCCATCTTCCTCACCATCACGGTCATGGTCTCCTTGGGAGCGAGGGAGGTCAGCGGCGCGTCGGAGTCGGAGGACGCGTCGTCTTCTGGGGAGGAGAAACCTCCGGCATCGCCGCCGCCGACAGCCTCCTTGAGCCGAGCCACGAGGTCAGCCTTGAGACCCTTCAGGTCCAGACCCCGCTTCTTCAGCTCCTCCTTCAACTTCACCACCGTCAGTTTGCTCAGATCTTCGGGGAGACCCGAATCGTCATTCGACGCGGCCGCCTTCGCCGTCGGCTTCTTCGCTCCCTTCTCCGGCTTCTTCGTTTCTCCTCCGAGAACCATCTTGACCGACTTTTGAGGTCGGCCCAGCGCGTCGGTGCCGTTTGCGCCTCGCAGCGACTTGAACGCCATGTTGCACTTCTCCACCGAGTCAAACTCCACGTACGCCGAGGTCATCGTCTTGCTCGCCGGGTCCTTCTTGGTCTTAGGGCCGAGGAACTTGCCGTTGACCGCCACGATGGACGCGGCGTGGTCCACGCCGATGGTCCCGTTGGTCTTGGAGAACATGCCCTTGATGTCGTCGACGTCGGTGCCGCGGGGCATGCGGTGGACGAAGAGCTTGACGAGGTCCCGTGGGTCCACCTTGTGCTCCGGGGGCTCGAGCTCGGCGGTGGGGCCGTTCTTAGCCTCCCACTTGGCCAGTTCCAGCGCCATCTTCGCGTCCTCGACGCTGTCGTGCGTGCCCTCCGCGCGCATGGACTCGTCCAGCAGTCGCTTGCACAGATCCGCGAGTCCCGGCGTCGACCGCGGCAGGTTCTTGTAGGAGAACAGCATGGCTGTGTCGATGACCGGGAGGTGGTCAAACTTGAGCGCCTTGAGATCGTGCACCAGCCCGTGGCCCACCAGTACGGTCTGGGGGTTCACGAACTCCCTCAGCTTGGCCTGTGCGTCGGCGAGCGTGGTGGTGACGCCTTTGAAATCTTTCGCCTTCAAGCCGGTGATGTCCGTCTTGTAGTCGACGATCTTACCCGGTGGCTTGACCAGGGTCTTGAGGAGCACGTCGCCCTTCTCGTTCACCACGGACACGCCGACGAGCGCCCGCGGGTCCTGGTCGGTCTCGCACATCTCGCAGTCCACGCCGAGCATCTCCGGCGGCGTGCCCTTCTCCTGGCACCACCGCGGGGGCCTCTGCTTCTTGCTCCTCGCCCACTGCTCGTTGTAGGATGGGAGCTTGGCGTACTGCTCCTCGTAGTTGGCGTGCGCGGCGGTACGGCCGACGAGGGACCAAGGGCCGGACTTTGGCCGCTCGTGTTCGTTCTGGTCGTTCTGCCAGCGCGTCCACTCGTCCCTGCGCGCTGCCCATCGCGACCAGCCGAGGTGGCGACGGGCGGCGGGGGCCCACTTCTTCTCGCCCTTGCCGGCGATGAGGTCGAGCACGAAATCGGACAAGGTGCTCCACTCGTGCTTAGCGGGATCGTGCTTGGTCTTCAACGCTCCCTTCTGCGTCGCCTTGAGCCATGCCTTGAAGTCGCCCTGCGGGGTTCGGGGATCGGATGTCTCAGTTGTTGTCGAGGGGAACCATCTTTTTGCGACGGGGAAATGCCGCGCCTTACCTTGTCGCCCTGGGCTCCTTTGGCCACGAGCTCCTTCACCAGTCGGACGAGGCACTCCTTGTCCGCCTCGGTGAACTCGACCTCGATCGTCTGTTCTCTTTTCTGTCCCATGGCTTGCTGCTTGCAGCGCTCGGGTGCGAGTGTGTGACCCACAAACGGACAGAAACGGCATTTTCTCGGACTTGCGGAAAGGCGGAACATTCGTCAAGTCAACACCCACACGCGGGCAGCAGGGCCACCTCGGACCGGAAGGGTTCGAGCGAGGGTTTAGGGGTTTAGGAGGCTTGTTAGGACGACATCAGCAACCGCCACCGCTGGCCGTCATGCCTCTCAGTGGCGATGACCTGACTGGGTACGCAGCCTGCCTGGTCTCGTCCTTCATGTTCGGATCCAACTTCGTCCCCGTCAAGAGGGTGTACACCGGCGACGGGATGTTCTTCACGCTCATGATGACCGCGGCGGTGTTCTACGAGGGATGCTTCATCCAGCTGTGGCAGGGGAATCCCAAATTCGAACCCGTCGCCATGCTCGGAGGTGCGCTTTGGGCGACGGGTAACATCACGGTGGTTCCCATCGTTAAAACCATCGGCCTCGGCATAGGCCTCCTGGTCTGGGGTTTGGTCAGCATGCTCGTGGGCTGGGCGAGCGGCCACTTTGGCATCTTCGGCGTGGAACCGGACCCGCCCTTGGGCGCACCCTGGCTCAACTACCTCGGGGTCACGCTCGCCACCGCGTCCCTGGGGGTGTACGCCAAGATCAAGTCGGAGGTTGCCGAGGGAAGCGACGGTTCAGGCGGCGGCGAAAGAGAACCCGGCCGGGACAATCGCGGGGGTCCCATGGCCCCGGAGTCGGAGCCGTTGGTCGGGGGAAGCGCGGTGTACTCGGACGACGGGTCGGACGTCTCGATCGAGGACGAGTGGAGCGGTAGTCGCCGCGGCCGGGTCTCGGGCGCGTCAATCGCTCGTCCGTCGACGCCGAGCGTCGACAGCGCGAGGAACAGGTTCGCGTTCGGGTTCGGTCTCTCCGTCGTCGCCGGGGTGTTCTACGGCGTGAACTTCAACCCGCCGCAGCACATCATCGACGAGGCGAGGAGGGAGACGTCCGACGCCCCGGTGCACAGCCGCGAGAGCCTGGACTACGTCTTCTCGCACTTTTGCGGCATCTTCCTCGCGACGTTGGTGTACTTTGGGATTTACTGCGTCATCAAGCGGGCCAAAGGGCAGAGGCCGCAGATGCCCAACTGCGTGGCCCCCGCGCTGGTGTCGGGGCTGATGTGGGGCGCCGGTGAGATCAGCTGGTTCGTGGCGAACTCGAAGCTGAGCTTCTCGGTGACGTTTCCAATCATAAGCTCCATCCCGGGGGTCGTGGGGGCGCTGTGGGCGGTGCTGGTTTTCGGGGAGATCAAGGGTAAGGACAACTACGTGCTCCTAGTGGTGTCCGGGGCCATGCGACTGTTCGCCGTCGTGCTGATTGCCCTTAGCAAGGAGGGTTTGTAGAGCAGGGCGAAACGCGCCCATAAAATTGCAGCTAGACCTAATTCCTACGTGTGTTCCTATCGAGACGAAGGCGAAGGGTTATGCCTACTTCTTCTTCGCCCTCTTCCCCTCGCCCTTCTTGGGCGTCACCTTCCCGCGACGCGCCAGACGCTCGATCTTCAGCTTCTTCCTCTCCACATCGGGGTCCACGAAGAGCGGATCGAGGTCCTTTCCGATTGGCCTGTGGTACCAACTCATGATCTTGGGCCCCGCGAGGTTCTTGCGCAGCTCCTTGCGCCCGCTCTGCAACCCGTTGCCGATGTGCGTGCCGAAGATGCGCGAAGCCGCCTGCGCGACCTTCTGCGCGCGCGTGAGGGTCGACATCCTCCCGTGCGCTCTCCAAACTGACGACACGAAGGAACCCCGCTGGGTAAAATACGACTGCTCACACTCGAGTCTCGCACGCGTCAGTAAAGAGTGTGAGACTGCTCCAAGGTTCAAAACACGCGAAGAAGGTGTGGGGTCGCTACTGCTGGACGTCACCGCGCCGACCGCACGAGTACGTTAGCAAACATGTCTGCCGAAGAAGAAGACAAGAAGGAGGACAAGGGCGACCACATCAACTTGAAGGTCAAGGATCAGGTGAGAGCCGCGACGCGACCCGCGCAGATCGTCCAAAAAACCCGATCGAGAAGCACACGTCATTTTGAAAACATCGCTGAGACGTCCCCCCGTCCCCCTTTTCGCAGGACAACTCGGAGGTTCACTTCAAGGTCAGGCAGACCACGAAGTTTGAGAAGGTACGTTATGCGCCAGATCCGCCCCTCGGGGCCCCGGGGGCGTTCCACCCCCCGTCCCCCCCGCGGTTCGCCTCCCTCCTCCTGACTATTTTTTCTCATTCCCGCCGTATTTTCGCGCGCTCACCCCTCGTCCTCCCTCTTCCTCGCAGATCTTCACGGCTTTCTGCTCCCGCAAGTCTCTCCAGCCGGGTGCCGTGCGTTTCCTCTTCGATGGACAGCGCATCAACCCCACCCAGACCCCCCAGGAGGTGAGTCGCGCCCGAGTTCCCTCCTAAACCAAGACGATGCACCCCATGGGGGGTGCCCATATCAGCGTTCGCGCCCCCCATCCTTCGAACGACACGCCTGACGCCCGACCCCGACCGTCTTCAACCCAACAGCTGGACATGGAGGACGGTGATTCCATCGACGCGATGATGGAGCAGGTTGGCGGCTGCTAAAACCGACAGTTTCCGACAGACGACGGGACGGTGCGACCCATGTGAGAATAAAGCATTTGTGTAATACGCATTCAATACGACGTTGAGCAAAAGATACCGAGGGTGCCGACCCGCGTGCAAGTGTTACCGTGCAAGTGTCGGGTATAAGTTCATCTTCGTTAAAACCCCGCGACTAACTGAACTCCGCCTGGTCGGTTCGCGGCCGGATCGCCTGCCTCATGCGGAACACGTCCCTCTCGGGCGGCCGCTGCGAAGCCGCCGTGAGGGGAGCGCCCCGCGCGGGACCTTTACTTCCAACCCCCGCGTCGCCAGCCTTGCGCTTCGTCCCGCCCCCGCCGCCGCCGAGCCCCGCGTTGAACGCGTCCACGATCGCCGTCCCACCCTCCGGCGTGACGTCGGCGTTGATCAGCGCGTCCATCACGGAGTCGACGAGGGATAAATTCACCGCGGCGTTCATCGCGGGGAGCCTCGACGCGAACGAACCCAGCTCCCGGGGGAGGTGGGCGAACCGCGGGTTCACCGCCCCGGTGACCATGGGATCAGGCGGAGGTAGCGGCGCCATGTTGGGCGCGGGGCCCGAGAGTTTCGGACCCTTAGGACCCTTGGGCTTCCCCGCGGGAGGCGGCGGTAGGCGCGGCGGCGGCGGAGCGGGCGCCCCCGGTCGAGCGGACCCGGCGGATGCGGGCTCGGGCACGGCCACGCCGATGCGCGCGAAGTGGCGCATGTGTTCCTCGGAGACGGGTCTCAGGTCGAAGATCGAGTGTCGGCCCAGGAGCGCGGTGATGATCTCCGGCGCACCGTCGACGGCGTCCGGGCCGGCGACAGCCTCCCGCCGGCGCGTCTCCACCCCCTTCATGGTGTCCATCGTCCCGTGCGTGTGCTCAAAGTCGACGAACATGTCCCAGAACACCTTCTCCACCGACGCTTTACCCGCCTTGTCCGTTCCACCGAGCCCCGCCGCCGCCGCCGTCGCCTCCCCCGCCGCCGCCGCCGCTCGTTCGAAGAGCACCCTCGCGTTGCCCACGTCGTTGCACCCGACGAGAAACTCCGCGTACCGGGCCACGTACTGCGGCTGGGAGATGAAGGCCTTGAGCCCGAGCTCGAACACGTTCCTGGCCACCTTGTCGTTCTTATCGTACCTCCATTCCAGCAGCGCGGCGGCGGCGAAGGCCTCCCAGCGCTTCCCCGGCGCCTTGCGAACGCGCATGAAAGACTTCCTCGCCTCGTCCCTGCCCCGCATCCGCCGAGCGCACCGCATGTACTCGATGGACACCAGGAGCGTGGCATCGTCCATCGGGGGATGGTCGAACTTGAAGTCATCCGCGCCGTCCACGTTCGCCGCCTCCGCATCCGCCGCGCACTTAACTTCGTACTCGTCCAGCACGGATTCGTACACCGCCGACGCCGCGGTGGCGTCGCCGCGGGCCTCGACGAGGTCGGCGGCGGCGAAGTGCACCAGCGGGCACCCGGGCAGCGCCTCCCTCGCGCGCTGCAGCACAGCCTTGGCCTCCTCGTGGTCGTTGCCCTCGTGCCACGCGGCGAATTCCAGCCAGATGTCCGGGAAGTTCCACAGGGACATGAGCGCCTGGTCGTACGCGAGCGCTACCCGAGTGACGAGCTGCGGGTGCGCCGTCTCTCCCGCCTCGGCGTCGGGCGTCAGTTTCTGCGGGTTGGACCTCTCCCAGTTGATCATCGCGCGCCACGCCTTCGCCTGGCCGTCCGGGCTCTTCTCGTCCTTGGAGGTTCCGGGGGGACCCGCGAGCCCGCCGACGATGCATTGGTCGTGGAGTCGCTTGCGTTCCTTCAGCGCGGCTCTCGCGACGTCTACGCCGGGCTTGACCTCGGCGAGGAGGGGCTTGGCGAGCGCCGCGCTCACCCCGTGCTCGAACGCGTCGTACTCCCGGTAGAGCGCGTCGATGGAGTTGGTCGGGACGGACACGGCGCGCTGGTACGCCCGTCGAACCTCCTGCATGCGCGCGGACTCCGCCTGCTCGGGCTTGGCATCCGGGCACGCGTGCGTCGGATCCGCAGTTTTGAGAAAGACGACGTAGTCGAGCCAGAGCGGTCCGCTCTCGAGGTCCTCGCCGACGGTGTCCACGGTGTACTCGAAAGCAGCCTTGATGGCCTGGACGCCCTCCTCGGTGCCCGCATCGTTGGTCTTCTCCATGTACCTGGTGTAGCTGCGCCAGAGGAGCGCGGATGGGCACGAGAGGAGGCACCGGGAGAAGATGGCCTTCACCGCCTCGTCGTCCCTGTTTCCCCCGGTGTCGCCCGCGATCTCAGCCTCGGCGTAGGCCCTCCACACCCTGCTCGCAGTCGGGTGCGCGGCGAGGACCTCCTCGAACAACGATCGTCCCTCGGGCACCCCGCGGGTCTGAGCGTCGGTGACGATCGTCTCCCACGCGTCCAGATCCTGACGATTCTGAGCCAGCCGATTGCGCGCGCGATCGAGCTTTTGGGAGCTCACCACGGGCATTTTGGGCGCCGCGGGGGGGAGATCAGCCGGCTCAGAGGCGGTGTCATCCGCATCCGCGGCGTCCGGCGTAGCCCCGGCCTCCCCCGGGTCGCCCCCGTCGGTTGGGGCGGGTTCCCCTTTTTCGAGGGATTCGGGTTCGGCGTCGGCTGGATCGTCCGCGGGCGCCTCCTCGGCCTGGGCGTCCGCGGCGTCCGCGGGCGTCTCTTCATCGGCGGGTGCCTCATCAATCGGGGGCTCAACCGCGGGTGCGTCTTCGCCCTCGGCCGCGGGGGTTCCGACCGCGGGCTCGCCACCGCCGCCCTCC
>Ga0302114_10000454_pt1 | contig 28625 bp, 24 predicted proteins | sample AG5_Surface_MG_FD_203107 | JGI IMG/M metagenome (GOLD analysis project Ga0302114, IMG submission 203107) | Marine microbial communities from Western Arctic Ocean, Canada - AG5_Surface | ecosystem: Environmental > Aquatic > Marine > Oceanic | place: Canada: Western Arctic Ocean | collected...
TCGACGCCTTCACCGCCATCCGCTACAGGGTCAAGTCAGACGGGCGCAAATACGTCGCGTCAATCCGAACCGATAACTGGGTCACTGGCGGCAAAGAAGACCTGTGGCAGTGCTTCCTCTTCGCCCCTAAAGACACGTGGGCGGACGTCATAATCCCCAAAGCACGGTTCCTCAAGACGTGGCGCGGCGGGGTGTTGGAGCACGAGTACGAGATGAGCGCGAGTAAGGTCATGGGCATCGGAGTCGCCGTCGCGGGCGGCGGGGTCGAACCCCCGGGTGACTTTCGCATCGAGCTGGCGTCCGTGGAGGGCCTCCGGATGTCGCCGGAGGACCTGGACATCGCGATACGCAAGGCGGAGGCGAGGTGGGGAGCGACGGGTGGGACGATGGGCGTGGACATGGGGTTCGCGGCGGAGGCGTTGCGCAGGGAGGCGAGCGGACGCTCCAATCGAGTAAAGGGGACGGGCGGAGAGAGTCGATCTGTGACGCCGAAGGGTACGCTCGGTGAAGGCCTGGTGGACGGCGATGGGTTCGCGACGCCGGAGTTTCGGGGTGAGGAGCTGCCGAGCTTCCTCGGGACGCGCGGCGGGGACAAGAAGGAGGAGTAGCACTAACGTTGTGATGCCAAAAAATAATCATTTTTCAGACTCGACTGTCTCAGCACGATGAATGGACCTCTGCACACATCCCGAGTCGCGATGGCTCCGATGTATTCGGACGGGATGGGTGGTGGTGACGCGCGCCGCGACGATCGCGACCGCGGACCGCGGGGTCGCAGCAGGAGCCGGAGCAAGGACCGCGAGCACGGGGGGCGGGATCGGCGCCGCGACTCGTCCTCGTCCTCGTCCTCCTCCTCGTCATCCTCGGGGTCTCGATCTCGGGGAAGGCATCGGGACCATCGAGACGTGCGAGACGATCGACACAGATCGCGTGATGATCACCGAGGCAGGGATAGGGATCCGCGGGACTCCCGCCCGCCGGCGGCTGACGTTCGTGGACGCGGCCGGGACGGATCGAGGGATGCCGGGAGACGCGACAGAGACCTATCCAGGGATCGGCACGGTGGAAATAGGGATGATGACCGTCGCGGGGACGAACATCGCCGGCGTGAGAGCGACGGGTATCGGGAACGATCGCGCGACGGAGGACGCAGAGACAGCGATCGACACCACAGGGACGACGCCGACCGGACGAAGGACGATAAGAGGGAGTCATCGCATCATCACCACCACGGCAAGAAGCACAAGAAGGAGAAGAAGGAGAAAAAAGACAAAAAAGAGAAAAAGGACCACAAGAAGGACCGCAAGAAGCACAAGCGAAAGAGCGGCGACCGCGATGACCACAGGATCAGCGCGGTGAGCGGCAAGCGGATCAAGATGAAGGTGGAGAAGAGCAAGCAGGACCTGGCGCGTGAGGATCAACGCGCCAACCTGCTCGCCTTCCTCAACGACATGCACGAGTAATCTTTCGCTTTTCGGATTCGTTTCCATATTAGAGCTCAGTATTAGAAGTTCATGATGCAGCGTTCCTTGGCCACCCCCGCGCCCTCCAACGCCTCGATCACCGCCGTCGTCATCTCCTTCTGACCCACGAGCACCGCGCACGTCTTGGCACCGTCCATGTCCTTCGTATCAATCGCGTCCTGCACGTACGTAGGGGGACCGCCGACTTGCGACTGCACGTGCTCGACAGTCACGCCCGCCGCCTCCCACTCCTTGAACTCGTCGATGAACGCGGTGTACGAGGGCGCCGCGGTGCCGTAGTACAGCGTGACGTTTCTGCCGGCGAGCGCGCCGGATTTGATGAGCGCGCGGATCGGCGAGATGCCGCTGCCGGTGGCGAAGAGGAGAGTGTCTGGGAACTGATCCGCCGGGGCTTTGTTCATGTCGAAGCCGGGTCCCATGGGCGGGGACATCTGGATCGTGTCGCCGCCGGCCATGTCGCAGATCTCGCCCGCGGTGCCCTCCTGGCGCTTGACGAGGAGCTCGAACGTCGTGCCGTCGGCGTCGGGCGGTGAGGCGATCGCGATGAACGCGGGCTTGCCGTCGTCGGAGGTTCGGAGCTGGCAGAACTGCCCGGGCGTCGCGTACCCTTTGGCCATCTCGTTGTCCACCTTGAGCACGATGGAGTGGAGGCCGCCGTCCTTGGACGCGGGCGTGTTGCTGACCACGGAGCCGGCGCCCCAGGTGAAGTCGTTCCAGCCCGCGGTGACGATGCCGTGTTTCGATCGACGAGAGATGGAGGACCGGGATCGGGAGGCGCCTGACGGCGCGAGGAGCGCGGTGCGCGCGGGCGCGACCGCCGCGGAGCGAGACGCCGCGAGGCGACGCGCGGCGGCGACGGGGATGTGACGCGCGGCGGCGTGGGCGGTGGGAGTCGCGACACTCATGGCCATCGATCGATGCGGGATGGGCGAGGATAAGAATGGAGTCATGGCTTTCTGTTTGCAGGGAGAAAGTTCACGGAGAGAAGTTTTCTCGAGGAGCTCCAAACTCTTGTGTGCACTCCAAACGAATGTGAGCTACCTCCGTACCAGTCTCCCTCCGTCGCGACTCGTATCAGTTCACCCACCGAGGGGGCTTGCCGGACTTGTTACGCCTCGGCGTGCTCGCCGCCGCCTCCACCACGCTCGGCGAGTCAACATACGAACTCCGCCTCGCCTTCTTGCTCCTCCGCTCACCCTTCGGGCTCGTCCCGTTCGTCCCGTTCATCTGCGATGACCCGTTCGGTGACCCGCCGCCGCTCGCCGCGTCTGTATCCCCGAAGACGTCCCAGATGGCGGGCCGCACGATGTCGTCGTCCGTGAAAGAGCCGTTGGATGTGCCGTTGGTATCGCGCCGAGGTATAGCGTTGTTGGCCTGAGTCTTGTTAGCCGATGCACCATCCGCCGTCGCCCCTTCGCGTCGCTCAGCCTCCGTCTCGTCGACACGCGCGAAATTCCCGACGCTATGCGTGCGTGCCATGCGCTGCGTGCTCTTACGCGCGCTCTGCGTGGCCGCCGCCTGTTGCTGGCTGAACAGTCCGCTGTTGGACAGCGCGGACGCCGCTCGCCTAGCGTCCTTCCCCGACCAGGTTCGAACTGAATCCGCGTGTTCACCCGCGTGTCCTTTGTCAAAGCCCCCTTTGTCGAGATGGAGGCCGTTGGAGATGCCCGGGCTACCGCCGATACCACCCTCCAGGCCGCCGAACGCGCTCTGGCTACGGCTCCTGCCGTGCGACGCGCCGTTCGCCGTCGGGGAGATGCTCCCGTTTGAGCTCCCGTTCATCGATCCCCCGTTCATGGAACCGGCGCCGAAGCCGGACGAGTTAGCTCCGGATGAGAACACGGACCTGCTGGCGCCGGCGGCTTCGGTGCCGAACAGCGTGTCCGCGGTCCCGGTGGACGCCGACTGCGCCGCGGGTCCGGATGAAAAGTCGAAACCGGAGGCGTTCGATTTACCCCCCACACCGGCGCCGTTGGTCTCCCTGTCTAAACTGGAGGTTCGCATCAGGCCGAAAGACGGTGATCCCGGCCGAGGGCCTCCATCCACGACGGGAGCCATGCCGAGGGACGAGGGCACGAACTGCCCAAAGTCGAACCCTCTGCGCACGGGTGAACCCGGCGCGGAGACGGAGGACCCGGGCCCGGCTTCCTTAACGTTGCGCCTGGATTTGTCGCCGACGTGGTAGCGGTGACTGGTCGATCGCGTGGAGCCTTGGCCGTCGATGTCGTTGTTGCCGAAGACCTCGATCGGGGTCTGGGTCTTCCACGTGGGCATTGACTTCCGCGGCGAGTCCGGCCCGGTCGCCGCGTTGTAGGAGTAAGGCGAGGACGAGTTGGGAACCCACGGTTGCGCGGAAGGGTTGAGCAAGTCAGCCTTTGAATGGTGGCCGTTTGAGTGCCCGTTGCTCGCGCCGCCGCCGCTCGCCTTTCCGTTGGTCCGGCCGTGGTCCGAGCTGAACACGCCGTTCGCACCGCGTAACTCGTTGAGCTTCGACTGCGTCTGCGCGAAAAACACCTGGCCGAGGTTGGTGGGGGCGGATAGGTCCGTCGATCCCGCCTCGCCGCCCAAACGCTCCCCCTCGGGCGCCTCCATCCCGAGCGCCACGGCGGTGCCATCGTCGCTGTCCCGACTCGACGGCAACGCGATGCTCTCGCCCTCCATCGGCACCGCGGGCTGGACCACGGTGATCGTACCCGTCCGTTGACCCTGTTGATTGTTTCCAGAACTCGGGCCGGTTAGGTTTCCACCGCCGGCATCCGCGCCCTCGCCGTCTCCGTCGGCGGCGTCGCTCTCCGTCCATGCGTCCGCGCTGCCGTAGAGCAGCGGCCCACCGCTGCCGACGTCCACGCCCTTCTCACCTTCCTCATCCCCGCCGGGCGCGATCGTCGGAATCTCAAACGACGAAGTCTGAGCCCTCGGAGAGTTGACGTAGCCGGAAAATCCAAGCACCGGCCTCGACGTCTGGCCCATATCCCGCGTGTTGCTCATGATGAGCGCGCGCACTGGAAGATGGTACGGGCGGTTACCGAACGGTTGCTCGATCTGCTCCGCCGCCGCTTCGGTGCCGAAGAGCGCCAAGGAAAGGATCGCGGTCGTGGGAACGACGGCGAGGACGCCGACTTCGTGAACCAAGATGAACGGCAGCGCGCACATGTACACCATCAGCGTGGACTTCAAGTGCGTGATGATGCAACCGGGCGGGGGCTGATTCACAACCTTCTCGCACTCGCCGTACGCCTCCATGATGTGGAACAGGTCTTCGTTTTGCATCCCACCGAGGATCGGGGGCGGCAGCAGCCCTTGCTTGTGCGCTTTGAAGATGCAGTTGCGGAGGGACTCGATGCAGTACAGCACTTTGTTCTCCGCCGCGAATAAGCCTTCCAGGTCGTCAGGGTGCAGCGGCGTGGTCAGCGTCGTCTCGTTGAGCATGACGCGGCCGTCCGCGAGGATGGTGCCGTTCAAGCGGTCCGCCACGCACTCCTTCAGCGCGCAAATCAGCGCGAGCGCTCGCGTCGCGAGCTGCTGGTCGCTGCCGGCGACCCAGGTGCAGAACGACCCGCCGAGGTTCTTGGAGTGCATCAGCAGCATCCCGAGCTCCGTTCGCCCCGACCACCAACGCTCGTACGCGTTATTCCACCTGAAAACCAGCATGAAACCCACCGGCAGCCCGAGCACGCCGTGCATGAACGGCGACAGCGGGACCATGTTATTGCCGAGGCGAATCTTGGCGATGGCGGCGACGCACGCGCTGGTCATCGTCACCAACGTCGCCTGCACCGGTCCTTGTTCCCGGTCGAACACCCACTCCGGTGCTTTACCCATGATCGTCGTCAACAGCGAATCACGCCCGAACTCGAGCGGGTTCGTGGGGCCGAGCACGTTGGCCAGCGTCCCGAATAAAATCATACCCGCGGTGAAGAAGAACAGCCTTCCCGTGAGCGTGGGATCGCGAGTGACCCACAGCTTTAAGATCCGTTTGACAAGGTTGTCGAACATGATCTCCGTCGACGTGAGCGCCACGCGGAGGAAAGTGATGACGGGGTTCGGGAGCGCCTCGGGATCAATCTCGTCGGGATCCTCCTCGTCGTCCCCGCCGCCGCCGCCTCCCCCTCCTCCTCCTCCTCCGCCGCCGCCACCCGCACCGCCGCCGCCGCCGCCGCCGCCGGTAGACGGGACTCCGTCGCCCGTCGCCTCCTTCTTGGCCACCTCCGCGGGCTTCGGTTTCGGTACGGACTCGCCCGTCGCGCGTAACTGCGCGGCGGTGGCCTTACCGCTGTCGGCACGGGTCATTTCGGCGACGGCCGCCGGCTCGGGAACCGCGGGCGGCTTAGGTTTGTCGGCGTTGGATGGATCCACGGCGCTGGAGCCAGGTGCCCCCTCCGTGCCTCCCGGGATGTCGGAGGGATCGACCGGCGCTCCGCCCGTCTTCTTCACCAGCACCTCCTCCGCCGGGACGCCCTCGTCGCTTAGCGTTGTGTCGCCGCCTTCTTCAGGCTTCTTCTGCGGGACGCGTTCCGATGGCGGGACCCCGACGAGCTCGGGGTTTGGCTTTGGTTTCGTGATCCCGCCGCGCGCGATTCCCTTGGGAACCTTACCGGCGGTCTCCGCCGGGCCTTCCTCGCTCAGGCCCGCTTTTTTGTTTGGCATTTGTTTGGCGTTTGGTTTGGCGCCGGGCTCCGCGGGCCGGGGTTCCGGGCCGTTGTAAAAGGCGCTGGACTTTTTATACTCCTCGGCGTCCCTTTGGCTCAGTGTGATGGCCCCGAGCGCGGTGAGCACCACGACGGCGTCTTTATCGGGAATAGCCTGTAGGGTACAAAACACGCTTTCAGTCGAATCGCCAATAGAAAGAATAAAAAGAAACATACCCGGGAGATGGCGCGAGGGGTGTACTCGTCGTTATCCGCGGGGTCGAACTGCGCGATGGACGACGTGGCGGACGCGGGAGCCTCGGCGTTGATGTCCTCCATGTCGTCCGCGTATTGGCTGAACGCCTCACGCAGCGCCTCTTCCTGCTCGCCCACCTTCTTGTCCTTCTTCTGAAAAGCCTTCTTGAAACGCTCCGCGGCGTCGTCCCTAGGTTTGCCCTGGAGCGACGACGGAAACGTGTACTCGGCAGTCACGGTGCCCGCGTAGTCCACACCCTCCGTGACCTTGACGTCGTCGCCCGATCCGTTCGGACTGGTGTCGGGATCGATTGAATCGTCAATCGAGTCGTCAGAGGAATCGGACACGGGACTCGTTTCGGATGCCGTGTCGAGCTCGGCCCGCTCCGCCTCGTCGAACGATCCGCTCTCAGCGAACTCATTCCGCGTCTCCCTCGATATCGACAGTGTCTCCTCAACCATCGTCGCGTCTTCCGTAGCGGACTGCGCCGCCGCCTCATCGAGAGCCTCCTCCTCCGCGGCCGCCTCAGCCTCCTCCGCCAACGCCTCCTCCGTGGATTGAGCCTTGGGATCTCGCTGCGAGGGCGGGACGTTGGCCTCCGCCGCGGCCATCACCTTGGACCGCCTGTCGAGTACCTCTTCCACGGGCGGGTCGGTGACCACCTGGTCGTCATCATCGTCGGCGTCATCGGCGTCGTCATCGTCGTCGTCGTCGGCGGCGGCGGCCTTGATGACGAGCGGGATGGGGTCCACGGCTGCGTCTGTTGTGTCGCTTTCGTCGTCCCTTCCCGCCTTCTCCTCGCCCGCGTCGTCGGAGGCGCCGCCGTCGGTGTCCGCGTCGTTGGCCTCGGCTACGTCGTCGGGGGTGGACTCAGACGAACCGGAAGCGCCGCCGTCCTCCGCGTCGGCGTCGTCGCCCGCGGAGACGCCGTCCGATGAGCTCGACGGGGGCAGGCATCTGAGCCTGACCGAGCGCGCGCGCGCTCGGTCTGGGGACGGCGAGCGACGCGCGGCGACGAGCCTCGCGCCGCCGCCCGCGCGTCGAGAGACGCGCGGGAGCCTCGTGATGGATCCGGTTCGGTCGCCGCGTGCCTCGTCGCGACGCGGGGGGTCATCCTCCTCCGACGGTCGTCCTTCGCCGACCGGGGCGGAGCGCACGACGCTGAAGCCGCCCAAATCCCCGGGCCTCACGCGGTTGGGGGAGATGGGCCGACGCGCGTACCGGGGCAGCGGCTGACGCAGCGCGACGTGCGGCCGGCCCCCGATGCCACCGGATGTCCCCGGCGACGGCATTCCATCGCGCCTGGGCGCGAGGGCCACACACGGCGCCATCGCCGCGGTGCCACCCATCGCGCCTCACGCGTTTTTCCCAAAGGTTCTCTTCAGAAGGAGAGCCACCAATTCGTGAACACTACCGGTGGTTCAAACGCCAGGGCGTGGGCTGCCGCCTGCCCTGACGCGCTCCGGGGTGGGGAGTGACGCGCCCGTGTGAGCGACCGGACGTACCTGCGCCGCGATGGACGGTCGTCGGCGCGTGCGCTTCACCCGCGCGACCTCTCGTTTGGGCGCCCCTCGGGGAAACGGGAGGGCAACCTCGTACGGTTCGCGCCAGTCCACGTTGGACGATGGTGCCCAGCTGAGTTATTTTTTCCTGCCGAGTGCGCGATGGTACGTGTGCTACTGCTATTGTACGTCTAATGGTGCTATGAACGTCGCGTCCAGCGGCACGAGCGGCGCTGGTCGGGTATCGGAAGGCGGGGACGCGCCGATACACGGCGCGTTTCTCCCTCGCCGTCGTCACGTGGGACCGCGCCGTCCGTCGAGTCGCGTCTAAATCATCTAAATCTTCCGTCGCTTCGGCTCCGGCGCCCGCTCCTCCGCCTTCACGTCGTGCACAGCTGTGTCGGCACCCTCGGCACCCTTGGCGTCGCGTTCCCAGCTCTCCATGCACTCGTGCATCACGGTGAGGTTTCTCCAGTCCTTGCCGTTCTTCGCCAACCTGAGACGAATCGGGCCTTTGAATCCATCGATGGAGTCCACTTGTTCGCCCTTTTGTTCGATCGTTAGGATGCCCATCTTCGCCGCGCGCCTGGCGACCTCCCGCGTGGCTTCCATGTATGCCCTCCACGGACGGAGTGGATGTCCGCTCATGAGTGTCTCGAACTCTTTGTCTCGAGGCGCCTCCGAGGGTCACATGGTCTTGCCACAGCCGCGCTTCGAGAGCACGGTGAAGACGGTGGTGAACAGCGACTGTATTGGAGGAGACGAAGGGACGGGACGCGGGCGGGTCAGGAGGCGGTGGTGTCGACGCGTGGCAGGGTTTGAAGACGCACGTAGAATGTATGCACATCGAGAGGCTGCTGCGCCTCCGCGGGCGGCTTCGATGACTTCGTCATCGCGACCTCACGCGCGGCGAAGTGTCGACCCGAGACCGAGGCGGGCGAGAAACGACTTCGCAACCGAACCTATTTTTTCTAGGACAGCGTGAACTGAGGCGCTTACGTGTGCATTAAGTGCTATATCCACTACGCCTCAACGTTCTGAAACAACTCACATGTCATCCGCGTACCTCTCGCAGATGCTCATGAAGTCCTGCACCACCATGTTTGGCATCAGGTCGTACAGCATCACAGTCTGCTTACCCCCGCCGATCTTCACCGGGCAGTTTTTTAAGATGTTCTCGATGGATCTCTCCTCGAACCTGTTGCCGTCGGCGGCGATGGTGTTCTGGACGATGCGAGCCAGCGGGCCGGCGTACTTGGCATCACGCAGGAACAGGTGCCTGCGAATCGGTTATTTGGTTATTTGGTTATTTGGTTATTTGGTTATTCGGGACGAGAGACGCGACGGTCGCGACGGTGAAATCCAAAAGATATGGGTGATGACAGGGACGCGTGTGGACAAAGGGACACGCACCAGCCGTTGATGTCCATGTAGACGTCCTTGCCCAGTTTCTCGGCGAGCTCGCTCACGCCGAGGTCCTTCCCGCCGCCGCTGACGGTGTCGGTGAGGTCCAGCCAGCCGTCCACGAACGGGTTGCCGGTGTCCGTGCCCATCTTCGCCACGTGCGACGATCGAGTAGGGCGCCCCTTACCGGCGAAGGACTTGGAAGGCGCGACGTGGGCGACGCGGGTCGGGGCGCCGCGAGGGGAGGACGTGGACGCGGATGGGACCGCGTGTGCGCGGGCGTGAACCGCGGATGCGGTCAGCGTGAACATGTTCGTCGAGGCAGCACGCGACGAGGAGTGAGAGATCGATAGTGCTACCCTCCTCTCGGAGTAACAACCGGATAACGATGAGGGTGGGTAGCACAGCGTTCACTGTCATTTGGCTCTGAGTTTGTTGAATTAGGGTAATTCTAATTCATCGTGTGACTGCCCGCCTGTGATTCTTGGTTAACGCTAAATTCTGAAGATTTTTCAACGTTCACAACGAACACGACGGTTCCCTCGAGTGGGATCGGCCCGCGCCGTCGACCGTCAGAGGCAACGGCGCGCTGGGCGAGGCGCACACGTCGGTCGATCGAGGGCAAGGGACGGTCGTCGAGGTCCCCGACCCACTCCAACTGAGCGCGCGGGGTGGTGCGGACGCCGCGCGGGAAGGTTGAAAATTGGATTGGATCCCTGTCAGAGGTTTGTCAGAGCGGAGGATTCTGTGACGAAGGGGCGGTGAACTTTGAGCGGGAGAGGGGCGCGAGATGGAGACCCTGCGAAAGGCTGCGGGCGTCCCGATGGACGTCCACATCTTCCTCGCCAGCGGTAACCGCGTGAAGCGGGTGAAATGGCACAAAGGCGGCACGTTCGCGGACCTGCTCGCCGCGCACAAGAAGGGTGCGTCTCCGGAATTTCCCAAGATTTGATTTGGTCGTTCCCTCCGAACCTCCGCGCCCCGCCCGTCCCCGCCGTGCCACGCGCCCCTTAACATCCAACGCTGACGTTCATACTACCCCTCTTACGTTCATCCTCCGCAGCGTTCTACGCGGACGAAGGGCGGGATTTCCCCGAGACGGTCAAGCTGGACGAGCGCTCGTTCATGCTGCGCGACAAGGAGTACGGAGTCGCGTACGAGGGTTTCGGAATTGGAGAATTGGACCAAGGGCGCGTCGTGGAGATTCGAGACCCGGTGATGGAGGCGGAGGCGGAGGTGGCCGCGATGGACGCGCGCGCGGTGCAGGCGGACCTACAGCTCGGCCCCGAGGACTACTTCACCGTCACCCCGATCTCCGCGAGAGCCGCGAAGTTCACCGACGACGAAGTCGAAGACGACGGATCGGGCGGCGCCGACGCGGACTCCGGCGAGCCCGCCGTGGACGAGAAGCTCCAGAAGGAGTCCATCGAGTGGGCGAAGAAGATGCTCGGGCTCGGCGACTACGTGAAGCTCAACTTCCGGGAGAGGACCTGGAAGTTTCTGGACGATCCGGGGTCGTCGCCGTGGGCGATGCGGTTCACGATGTTCATGCTCGCGCTCATCGTCTTTTCCACCATGACGTTCTGCATGGAGACGTTGCCGCAGTACTACGAGCACGAGATGGCGTTCACGTCCAAGTGGTTCATCATGGAAGCGTCTTGCATCGCGTGCTTCACACTGGAGTTTATCCTTCGAGTGTGGTCCACGCCCAATCGAAACGAGTACTTCAACGACACGATGAACTGCGTCGATCTCGTGGCCATCTTACCGTTTTGGCTGGAGCTCGTCTTGGCGGGAGTCGCCATCCCGGGCCTGTCGGTGTTCCGCGTGGTACGGCTGGTGCGCGTGTTCAGGCTGTTCAAGGTATCGCGCGGGTCCCTCACGGTGTTCGCGACGACCATGAGCCGATCGTCCAGGCCGTTGTACATGCTCGTCTTTTTCACGTCCATCGCCACGATCATCTTCAGCTCGCTGATTTACTACGTGGAGCGAGGAAGGTGGAACGCGGACCTCAAGATGTGGATGCGGGAGTACTACTACTACTGCCCGGTGAAGGCGGGCGCGACGGACGGCCCGAGCGTCAAAGGACCGAGCCCGTGGACGCTGGTAACGTCCAATTGGACTTTGGACTCCGGTTTGATCGAGCCGTGCAAGTGGATCGACCCCGCGACCTACGGATCGGACACGAGCTACCCGTCCGAAGCGTGGTTCTCGTGCCCGTACTCGTACAAGAAGACCAGCGAGTGCGAGACGGTGTACGAGCAATCGCCGTACGACTCGATACCCACGAGCTTTTGGTGGTGCCTCGTGACGATGACCACGGTTGGCTACGGCGACGTGGTGCCCACGCAGCCGCTGGGTAAGATTCTCGCGGCGATTGTCATGATCTTCGGCATCGTCGTCATCGCGCTTCCGATCACCGTCATCGGCAGTAACTTCAGCTCCATCTACGCCAAGTTCACGGAAGAGGCTGGGATGAACGCGGAGGATTTGGAGGCTGAGAAGTTGGAAGACATCTTGGAAGGCGACGACGGGGACGAAGACGAGGACGAGGACGAGCCAAGTACGCCGTGAGAGAGACCCGTCCACTAGCGCGTGTTATCGTATCATGACAAACTACATGAGTCGCGTTGTTACATCGCCTACCCGTCGCTATCGCCTAATGATCAGTCTAGCTAGCCAGCCAGTCGCCCGAGCTAGCTAGCTAGCCGAAGAGGGACCAGTCGTCGATGGAGAACGTCTCCAAGATCTTTAGCAAGATGCTCACTCCCGCGCCGCCAAAGCCGATGGCCCCATCGCCCTTGGGTCGGTTGAGCGTCACTAACACGTCGGTGCCGACCTGGGGGAGCCTGACGTTCGCCATGGCCACCTCCACCTCCTTTTTCTGATCGTCCCCGCACCCCCTGCCCTTGGCCATCTTCATAGTGCCCACCGCGATGGATGCTTTCGCGAACTGTTCGGTCATCGCGGGCAGCTGCTCGTTGTCGAGCCTACGCACGTCCGACAGATTCACATCGCCCGCGTCGCAGCCGTTAACCTCCGCGAGGTCCCTCCAGAACCATCCAGCGGCCTGGTTGAACCATTCAGAGCCCACGTCGTCGCTCGGCCCGTCGTTCCACTCTACGATCTCCACGATGACGCTCTCGTCTTTGTCCGCGTCCGTCCACACCTCCTGGTTGTCGGGCACCGGACGAAAGTCGCTGACGTCGACGTAGCGGGCTGGGAGCTGCGCGCTGATGGCGCCGCCGAACAGCGGCACTTTTTTCAACGGATCATCCGCCGTCATCGAACGAACGACCAGGACGTGTGTGAGAAGATGATGTGGGAAATTTGGCTTTTGCTGGTTTTGTCCGGCCGTTAATAGGTCGGTTGCATATTTCAATAAATTTCTTGAACGAACGTAAGCCTCGACGCGCGGGCGCACTCTCCCTCTTAAGCCTCGCGCCACCGGCCGCAGGACAACAGTAGGAACAACATGCCCAAGAAGCGACGCGCCAACGGCCGCAACAAGCCCGCGGGTGCCCGTGGTCACGTGAGTACACCGCCTTCACGCGCCACTTTCCGGCGAGCAGCCTCCGCTCGCGATTTCTAGGGTCTGGGAATAAAACCGATCGATGCGCGTCCGCGAACGACGCTGACCTCCATCCCCCGTTCATCCCAACAGGTCAAGCGCGTGTTCTGCGAGTCCTCCGGCTCCATGGTGCCCAAGGACAAGGCGGTGAAGCGATTCCTCGTTCGCAACATCGTCGAGTCCGCGGCCATCCGCGATCTCCAGGAGTCCTGCGTCTTCGACTGTGAGTTTGCAACCCTAGAAAAAATACCCCCCCGACGCGCGGCGTCCCGGGCGACGCGCGGGCACTGACGCATCGGCGGATCGTTCGATCACTCGCGAACCCGTCCAGTGTCCGCGTCGCGATCGAACGCCCGTCGTTTTACCCCATCGCGGATCCCACCACGCCCGTCCAGAACCGAGGCACTGACCCACCACATCCCCCATTTCTTTTTCCCAACAGCCTACGTGCTCCCCAAGCTCTACCGCAAGGTGTACTACTGCATCTCCGCGGCCATCCACTCCAAGGTTGTCCGCGTGCGCTCCGTGCAGGCCCGCCGTATCCGCGAGCCCCCTAAGCGCATGCGTCCCGCGAGGAAGGAGGACAAGAAGTAAAGCGGCGGCGGTTGAACCGACAGCGCATTGCTTCATGTTATCAAAGTGGGTGTGCGACCTGCGAGGGCTTACGATGCTCGAGAGAGAGGTGCCTAGACTTGTGCTGCTTAGACATTTAGGACGCCCGAGCCGGTCGCAATTGGTGACCTCGGCGTTGTTTGTTATGATGAACACGACGGGGTTGAATTAGTACCGTTCCGTTCGCGACCCCGGGCCACGTAGCCTCAGCCGCTGGGCTGTCCGCGACTGCCGAGGTTTTCCCCGTCTCGCTGTCTGTTTGCCCACCCGCGACCGTTTTCCAAATGGATCTTGTCTTCATTCTTTGCGCCGCGGTGACGGGACTTCGGGGCGCGATGTCGTCGTCCGGCGGCGCCTTCCGAGCGGCGGAGGCCTTCGTGAAGTCGTTCGTCATCGACGGCGATTCCGTCACGTTCGACAGGACCGCGCTCGAGGGTCTGCGAGTGCGTTCCTCTTTAGTGCCCCGCCCGTGTCACACGCGTGCCTCCCCCAACGCTCACATCTCTCTCTTCCCACTCGTCCCGCGCAGGACTTCGAGTTGACACCCGGGCGGTGCGTGTGCGTATTTCCGGTACGGCCGCGGGTGCAGAACCGTTACGGAACCCTCCACGGCGGTTGCGTCGCCACCCTCGTGGACGTCGTCTCCACCGTGGCGCTGCTCACCGTCTCCAAAGATCCGGGCGTCAGGTACGTTTATTTTTAATTTCCGTATGGGCAATTGGACTGACGCCGTGTTTTGTTCAAACACAGCGTCAACATATCGACAAACTACGTGTCGCCAGGGCCGGGCGGGACGGACGTCGAGGTGGACGCCCGGGTGACCAAGGTGGGACGGACGCTCGCGTTCATGGACGTGACGTTGCGCACGAAGGGCGGAGGCAAGGTGGTGGCCACCGGGACGCACTGCAAGTTTCTGCCAAACTCGCAGACGAGCTCGAAACTCTGAGCGATCGATCGACTAGCTAGGATCGACGTCGTGACTCTTACTTTGTATGAGCTCACATTGATAGAACGCTTCGTCAGTATCCGGGATACCCCGGCGCCTTCGGAGGACGCGGGGACATGTACGGCGACATGCCCCGCAACGGCGGCGCGGACATAGGTGTCTCGTGCCCCACACCCGATCCCCCCGACCCGGGCGCGACGATCCCGCTGTGAGCCTCGACTCTGCGGAGGCGCCCGTCGTGACCCGCCGCGACGGCCCTCGCCCAGTCCCTCAGCGCCACCACGTCCGCCTCGCTCGCGTACGCCACACCCCCGCCGCCTCCCGCGCCGCCGCCACTCGAACCAGCACCGCCGATCTCCGCTCCGCCGTTCACCAACAGAGACACCCGCGCCTTGACGCCGTCAACCTGATCTTGCAGCTTCATGTCGGATGCCCGCGCGACATCCTTGAGCACCGCGAGCTGTCGCTGCGTCTCCTGGTTACGCCGTTCCGCCTCCGCGAGCGCCGCGCGCGCGTCGGTCACGCACTCCGTCGCGTTGCCAATCTCCGCCTTGAGTTCGAACAACGCGCCGCGAGCCTCTTCCCTGGCCAGTCGCCGGACTGATTCTTTATCTGCGCATAAAGCATCGACGGCGCTCACTTTGTCCTCGATGACGCGCTCGTATCGCTCCATCTTGGATTGCCACGCGTTGTGATCCGCGCGGATGTCGTCGAGCTCGCCGACGACGGCGTCCGCGAGCTGCGTCATCGCCTGCTTGAGCTGCGTGACCTGCGACGCGAGATGGGAGAATGTTCGCGATGACTCGAGCTCGAGCTTGGCGGATGAGAGCTGCTCGCGTTCCATGGCGTCGACGGCGCGCGCGACGCGGGAGAGGACGTGCGCGCCAGCCTTCGTGGACGGGTCGTAGTTGGGATGCGCCTGGTGGATGGAGAGGGGGAGGGAGGGAAGGGAGGTGAGCGTCGCGGGGAGTGAGGCGAAGGCTGTTGTTTGTTAAGAGATGCGACGGGGACGACGACGGGGCGCACCAGCGAGCGGGCCATGGTCTTGTGACGCGCGGACTGGTCCGCGAACCCGGTCATCGAGGGCGGGCCTTTCCTCGGCTCCACGCTCGGGCGACCCGCGCGACGCATCGTCGTCGGGTCGTGCTTGCCCCCCTTTGCCATGGTGAAGCGCGCGAACGAGGAGTGCGGAGCAGCAACTTACCCCTCTGGTGACTCACGTGACTGCCACCCATACTTGTACCAAAGCGCGAAATACAAATACAAAGATTACATGTTTGATACGAGTATTACTACACAACGAATATGATGTTATGTGTTAAGCCAAAAAGCGCCCTCTTGTTTTCCCCAGGTTACTTTTTATCGGCGGCTGTTCCAGGGCTGACTCGCCAGTATCGCCAGCCTCCGGGGAGGACGACGGTTACGCGATGAGTGGAGTGGCGTGGCACGTGCGCGCCGTGCCGTGCGCGGGTGCATCCGCGGCGCGACGCGCGCGCGGGGCATCGCCGTGGTCGCGCGCCCCGGGCACCAACAACAGGGCGATTATTCTCAACGACCGCCGCCCATTGAAGTCGCGTCTTCGCCGCGCGGTCCTTCTCAACGTCACCGCGACGTCCGTGAACGAGGAACTGGTCAAGGGTAACAAGAACGTCATCAACAAGAAGTTCAAGGTGGCCGACCTCCGCGACGAGCTCGTACGTCGCGGCGAGGCATCCGACGGGAAGAAGGGCGACCTCATCGACAGGCTCTTGGCGCTCGGGCCGACGCAAGAATCGTCCGCGGTCGGCGAGCCGGTCGCGAACGATGAACCCGACATCGCGGCGCCGTCTCAGGACAATGACGGCGACGCGAGCCCGCCCCGGGATGAAGCCCCTCGCGAGATGAAGCACCGCGATGGACGACGGCAGAGGAGCGTCATGAGCAGCCGCCCCGCCGAGCGCGTCTCCGGCGGCGACGGGATCGACGAAGACGGCGAATCCAACTTTTCAGGCATGGAGGTCACCTTCCTAGGAACATCCTCCGGCTCACCGTCATTCACGCGCAACGTCTCCTCCTACGCCCTGCGTCTCACCGACGAGATCTGGCTCTTCGACTGCGGCGAAGCCACCCAGCACCAGCTCATGCGCTCGCACTTGAAGTACAGCAAGATCACCCGCATCTTCATCACGCACATGCACGGCGACCACATCTTCGGCCTCCCGGGTCTCATCTGCGCGCTCTCCGGCGCACGCGCCGAGCTCAGGCGCGTGCACGGCCGGGATCCCGAACCACTGTACATCACAGGCCCGCCGGGCATCGCCGACTACGTCAAAGCCGCCATCGGATGCTCGAGGACGGTGCTGGGGTTGAACCTCGTGGTCACGGAACTCGCCGCGCCGGGCAACGGCGTCGCGGGGCTCGGCGCGGGCGACGACGCGGACCCGCGCGGGTTCCCTCAGCAGACGCACCTCGCCGCCGACGCCCGGTGCCGCATGTTCCTCGGCGAGCGATGGCCCGACAACGGCGCGCCGACCGCGCCGGACTTTCGCGACAGAGACGGGTGGCAACGCGCGTGGGACGGTTCGCTCGAGTTGCCGTACTGGACCGTGCACAGGGAAGTGTCGCGGAACACGAGCGGGCGGGGCGGGGAGAAGGGCGCGATCGTGGTTCGCGCGGCACCCCTTCGGCACCCTGTCCCGTGCTTTGGGTACGTCATCGACGAGCCCGACCAGGCCGGAAGGCTCGACGCGGATAAGTGCGCCGAGCTGGGCCTACCCCCGGGGCGCGATTACCAACGACTCAAGAACGGCGAGTCGGTGCAGACGCCGTCGGGGGAGTGGATCCATCCGACAGACGTCGTCGGGCCCGATCGACCGGGTAGAAGGCTGTGTTTGCTGGGAGACACGTGCGACAGCGTGGGCATCGCGCCGCTCGCGATGGGCGCGGATGTATTAGTGCACGAGTCCACCTTTGCGGCTTCGAAGCACGGCGAGGCTGTGTACAAAGGCCACTCCACGTCTACGATGGCTGGCGAGTTCGCGGCGATGATCACCGCGCGGAACCTTCTGCTAACGCACTTTAGTAACAGGTACGGTACCGCGAACACGCGCGTCGACGTCCCGAACAACAACGGCAGCGCGGCGGATCCTTTACTAAACCTGTACAACAAGAAAGGTTCGCACTCGCACAAGGACGAGGACGAAGACGACGACGACATCTTGCCCGAAGAGGCGCCGGAGGATCCGTTCGCCGCGGCTGCGTACGAGTCGCACTTGGTTGAAAGCCTGGTGAGGGAGGCGTCCATCGCGAAAGGGGACTCGCGGGTCATCGCCGCGTCGGATTTTTTCTCCTTTAACGTTCAGCGCCGCGAAGATTTCGACGAGTTTGACCGATCCAAGGGCAACAGGGAGGCGTTGGTGGACGGGCCGACCGTGGAGCCGTGGCTGGAGGATCCCGGCGATGCCAGGCGTCGCATCGACGACGAGTTGAACGCCGGGGGGGGACGGTTCAACGGAGGGTTCACGTCGAACGACTACGGCGCCTCCAGGGAACGTAAACAGTCGTACGGAGGCGGCGGCCGCGGCAGAGGCAGGGGCGGCGGCGGCGGCGGAGGACGCGGCGGGTATCAGCAGCGCGGTGGCGGACGCGGCGGGCGAGGTGGCTACGATACCCGGGGCGGCGGGTACCAGTCACGCGGCGGGGGCGAACGAGGCGGGCGAAACGACGGGGGCGAACGGACGAGAGGATTCGAGCGGAACGAGGACGGCAGCTTCAGCTCGCGCCGTTCGCGCGAGAGCCGCGGGGATAAGGTCCAGGGCGGCGCGGGTGGCTACGGCGTCGGGCTGGGCGCGGACATCGGTATCGATTCCGCCGAGCTCATGCGGGGCTTCCATAACAGGAACAAATGACTTAGTTTGTGACTTAGTTTGAAACGCGAATGAAGAAAGCACCCTTAACGTATCCCCCAATCCCCACGCACTCAGGAAGGAACGACGACGAAATAGCGCGCCATCGCCTTGCGAAACCGGCGGCGGTACTGCACGGGCGATATCACCGTCGGCTCCGCCGCGACGCCCCCGCCCAGCACGCCGGTAAACTTGACGTACGTCTCCAGCTGCTTATCCCACGTGTACAGCCGGAGGTAGTCGATGACGCCGACGACCAACTCGTCGGTCCCGCGATCGATCCCTGCGAGGAGCGAATAGTCCATCACCCCTTCGTTCGCTAAAAACGCGGTGTCCCGGGCGAGTATCGCGTCGAGCGCGAACTTGGACTCGAGCGAGCACAGCACCGGGTCCGTCGCGATTTTACTCTGTAGGTTCTCGTCGAGTAAAACAGCTCGCGCGGAACGATTATCGGTCCCGGGTTCGATACCCGTGTGGGCCGAATGCCGCGGACAATCGTCGTCCATGTCACCGGCGTCGTCGTCGTTATTGTACCTGGCCCTGAGTGATCCCTTGAGGTCGTACGTCCTCCACTCCGGCGACGTGACGTTTCGGCGGTTGAATATATTTTCAATCACGACGAAATCGATGGAAACTTCGTCCACGCCCTCACCGACTGATACCCGGTACGCACCCACGATCCTCGCGAGGCACGTGGTGGCGGTGGTGATACCTTCGCCGGTGCCTCCTTCGTGGGGCAGCGACTCGCGGATGTGTTTAAAGTACGAGGGTCCAAAGTCGCCGAGGAACGCGTTGAGCTCGACGCGAGTGAGCTGCTTGACGATGAACCGGTCGTCCTCCGTCTTTCCGAACAGCGAACCGGACTTGCCACCCTTGGCGCCGCCGTCCCACTTCGCGACCTCCGACAGCGACGCCGCGAATCCCTCGTCGCCGTCGGCGATTGAAGCCCCGCGCAGGGCGTCGAACTGAAGGGGATAGTACGCCGTCACCGCCGTCTTAACGCGAGTTTTTGCATCCGTTTTTGCATCTTTCGCATCCGACGTCGACTCGACGTCGAAGGCGTGCCTGAGGTGCCCGCGATGGTGGAGGAGCATCGCGTCCGGCCCGTCGACGACCGGCGGGTTAGGGTTAGGGTTTAGGGTTTCCATGGACCCGCCGCCGACGGTGCTGCCCTTGCGGCTGTGGGACCTCGACCGCGAGGTACTCGGCGATTGGTTCCCTGTGCACAAAACACACGTGTCACGTCAGGCCAATTGTCAATACGAGAGTTAAAAAAAACGTACCTGTTCCCCCAGTCGCCGAGGAGGGCGGGTTAGCAGCCGCCCAGCGCGCGGCCGCGAGGTGCACGGCGTACTCGCTCGTGCGCAAGTACCGCGCTACGCATCCGCCGGGATCCGCGTCCATGGCGTCCAGTCGCGTTTCGGGCGTTTCTAGTAACGCCCCTTCGTTTGGATCTGTCGATCCAGAGGCGGACAAAGCGTCTTTGACTTTTACATCACCCGCCGGCTCCGCCGCCGCGATGACCTCCGTCGGCGGCGAGACGCGGAGGGCCGTCACGACGTCGAACGAGAAACACGCCACCGCACCGCCCATCGCGAAGAAGTGCGCGTGGTCCAGGTACGCGCTGTCGTTCGACGCCACCGCCGTCTCGAGGAAACGTCCGAGGCTCATCTCCAACGCCTCACGCGGAAGAGCGCGCGAGACACAAGCCGAGTCGCGAACGTCGGCGAGGTAAAGTCCCAACGCACCGAGCCCAGCCGTTTCAGTACGGCGCACCCTCCGGCGGGTCCAGTGCACCACGACATCGTGCACAGCTGTGTCGGCACCCTCGGCACCCTTGGCGTCGGCCGGTCGGAAAAGCCGAAGCGTGGCTCGACCTCCCCTGAGGTAATAGGTGCGAACGTGCGACTCGGGGGGTTCGTCGCATTCGGGGTTTGAACACCGCTCGCGCTCCACGGGTGGCGACGTGGCCTCCCGTAGGAACTCCCCGAGCGGTAAGTCGCCTTCGCCGTAGGGCATCACGGTCTCGATCGCGTCGTTCGGAGCGTCGCAGAGGTGGCCGGTGGAGGCGCAGAACGAACACGCGCTGATCCGAAAGCGCTCGAAAGACAACGCCGCCGTCGCGGGATCGATACCCGGGCGGGCCGAATGCCCGCGCGCCCCGCGCCAGAGCGCCCCGCGGCGCCCGTGCACCTCCGCCAGCGTCGCGTCACAAACCGCAGCCTTCACAACCTTAAGTTTCTCTTCGCTCGCGCCGCGGAGTAAAACGCAGCACCCGCCGCCGACCACGGCGCACCCGCCGAAAGACATCATCGTCGTCGACCCATTAGTTCCCTCATCCGTTCCCTTAGTTCCCCCGCGATTCGAGCCGGATTCGAGCTCGCCCACGTCACCCACCGTGTGCGTCTCCACCCTGAACGTCCCGCACGAACCCACGCACTCCTCACGTAACTGGTCCAAAGCGCCGATCGCGACGGCGCCGGTGACTCGCTCCAACCTTCGAACGCAACTCGGCTTGGCGTTGATCACCAGACTGACGCCGCGTTCCAGCAGTAGCTCCCGCGCGAACCGGGATACCGTCTGTTCGACGACGAGGACGTCCACGCCGATGGAGTTTATGCGAGCCACCGCGCCTCTTAGGTGCTCGTGCTCCTGGTCCAACAGCGTGTCCAGCGAAGACAACTTGGGGCCTGTACACGATACACGACGTCAGTCCAGTCGTCTAATTGTCATAAGTCGTCTAATTGCGAATTGAATGTAACTTACCCGCGTTGGCTCGTTGGTACTCGAGCGCGCCGGACAGGAGAACCACTCGAACGTGCCCGGTGCGAACCGTGGGCATCCGCTTGTGCGCGACATTCTTGGTGAACATTTCCCCGCACTCGATCACCACGTCGGAGTCGTCAGGTAAGCCGCCCGGGATCTTCTTGCACCGCACGTACGACGCCGGGTTCATCCACTCGGCGGAGTCGCCGATGAGGAGCACTGTGAATGAACAAAACACGAGGAGTCAGTCTGATTGCCCGTACGGGAAGTAAAATAAACGCACCGTGCTCGCGACGCGGCGAGACGCACTTCGACGCCTTCGACGCTAACTTGGCGACTCGCGGTGTCCACGCGTCGATATCCGATTGGCCGAGGACGCTACCGCCCGCGAGTGTATCGTGTTTCAAGAGCGCGGCTCTGGATGCGTCGAGAGACGCGTCTGGAATCGTCTGGGGCGGGTCCGGAGGCGTCTCGTCGTCGAAGGACGAATCCGAATTAATCGGTCGCGCCCACAGGCTCGGATCCCGCGACGCCTCCGCCGCCTCCCGCCGCGCGCGGTCGGACACCGCGAGTGGCCGCCCCCGCGCGCGCGCCGCACGCCTGCGCCAGGGTGACAGCGGAGACGCCGGCGCGACGGAGGATGGCGCCGTCGCGAGATCTCTCATCGTCAGATCCCCCGGCGATGCGTCACCGCCGGTCGTCTCCGTCGCCTCGTGTCCTCTGGTGTCCGTCTGCGTCGCATCGTCCGCGAATTCGTCGTCTGATGAGTCGTCTGACGATGGGCCGTCCGATGACGGAGCAAGGCGCCGTTGTCTGGACCTGCGCGCCGCGGAACCGAGCAGTTGCCCCGCCGGGCTCGGCTGGTTCGATGAGGCGGAGATGCGGAGTCTGGCGAGCGCGTCCGCGCTGTTGGCTAAGGTGTGCGTGCTGTCGTCCATGGCGTCGGCGGGTGAGTCCGCGCGTGATGTGGACATGCTCTCCCCGCCGCCGCCGCCGCTCGCGGTGGACGGCGCGGGCGTCTTCGCCGCCTGGGATCCGTCTCGGGATTGAAAGCAAAAGTCGCACACTCTCGACGGCTCCACCGTCTCCTCGTCGTCGTCCACGTCGTCGTCCCGGGCGAGGTGGAGCGTCTTGGAGCTGCACGCGCCGCAGAACACTTTGCCGCACGCGCGGCAGTGGTGCTTGAACCCCGGGAGGGCCCCGGGGAACTCCCGCTCGCACCCGTAGCACGACTTTACCACCCTCTCGTCCACCCAGAACTCCGGCCTGTGACGCAGGAGATGGTGACCGGCCCTGCGTTTGAGCCACGACGCGGCGTTGCGAAGGTTCGCGCCCGCGCGTGAGGCGGCATCCTTGGCCCTAGACTTGGCGTCCTCCATCACCGCGCCGGATACGTCATCCTCGCGGTCGGGTCAGCCCCGCGTGCGCTCGCGAATGAGCAGCGAGTCGCTGACTCAGGCAACAAACAACGTCTCGAAGCGAAGAGTTGCGGTAACCAGTGTTTTATCCATTATTTTAGCACAGGCGAGAGGTGAAGATCTTGCCAGATCTTCTTCGTATTTCTATTTGGTATTTGTACACACACGGGCATTTGGTTGGACACGCGTAACGCATAATTTACGGTCATCTTACTCCCGAAACGGCGGGTTCGACGTCAGACACCCAGACTACCAGGCGCTCGCACGCACCCGGTCAGCTCGCAAGATGTTCGCCTCAAGCGCCCTCGTCGCCACGCAGTGGGCACCCGCCGCGGGCCTCAACCGCGCTCCCGCCGCCAAGGTGCGCACACTCCCCGTCTCCGCGCCCCCGAACCACCGCCCTTATCTTCTTTCCGTGAAATCATTCCTCATGCCGACTTTCGGGCGCTCACCGTCCGCGTCCCGATTACCCCGCAGACCTCCCGCGTGGCCGCCCAGCCCATCGTCGCCGGCAAGGCCAAGAAGGCCGCGAAGGCGGATGCCAAGAAGGCCGCGAAAGAGGCCAAGAAGACCTCCAACAAGTCTCCGGTCGTCTCCAAGCAGGCGAAGGATGCCGCGCGTAAAAAAGCGGCGGCCGCCATGCGAGACGTGGTGTCGCGCCAGGGCAAGGCGTACGACCGCATCGTGAAGGAGATGGACCGCGACGAGTTCCGCGAGTACATCCTCAGCGTCAGGCACAAGTCCCCGGAGCCCGTGCAGCAGCTCTGCGACTGGCTCCCCATCGCCGAGGTCGTCGTCGCCGACAAGCAAGCCTACGAGGTGCGTCCCATTGCGCTCACGCATCTTCACGTCACAGTGCCCAACTCTTCATGAGTGTTCAAGCGACCCCCGTCATCACTCACCCGCGCTTGCTGACCATTCATTCCACCCGACTCACACGCAGGCTAAGAAGTTCTTCAAGTCCATCGGCAGCGACATCCCCGAGACTGAGCAGCTGAGCGCCAGTTCCGACCAGATCGAGGGCGTCCCCGCCATCAAGGCCAAGCTCCCGGCTATGAAGGATGAAGCAATCGGTATGGCGTACCTCATGGCCGGCGCCGTGGTCAAAGATGTTCCCTTCGCCGAGCTAGAATTCGGCGTCGAGGACTGGGGCTCGTTCGAGATGGCGGTGGACGCGTACGAGGCGCAGCAGAGCTCCTCCAAGCGCTTCGCCGCCGCGGCCGCCACGCTCGGCGTCGACGTCAACGACGATCCAAAAGACGTCAAGAGCGTCTACCGCAAAAAGATTGCGACGGAACATCCGGACCGCAACCCGGATTCGAGCCTCGAGAAGTTCAACGCGATCAAGGAGGCGTACGAGCTGCTCAGCGACCGCGGCGGGCAGAGCGGCACGACGTTCGAGGGACTCGGGGATAAGGCGAAGCGGGACTTTCGCAAGCTGGACGACGTCGCGCTGGACGTGACCAGCAAGGGTGGAGAGTTGGTCGTCGCCGGCGACGTGGGAAACAAGGTGGAGGTGATCATGCGGTCGCTGACCATCTACGACAGGATCAAGACGATGTTCATCGCGCGGAACGTGAGCCTTGGGTCGAGGACGGCGGAGAAGCCCAAGGCGGCGGCGAAGGAAGGGGAGGAGGAGGCCGTAGAGGAGAAGGAGCCCGTCGCCGCGTGAGTTGTTTGTTCGTTAATTCCATACTTATTAATTCATCGGACGAGCCGTCAGACCTCGAGGCGCGCGAACGTACGCAGAGGGCGGCATGCCCGTGGACGACACACCCAGCGCTGACGATGCGCCGAACGACGACTGGAAACACCCGCGTCGTCGTCGCCCGCACGATTTGGACCTCGACGAGCGTTCGCTCGAGCGTCGCCTCGGCGCCCCCATCCGGCGCCTTCTCCGACAGCGGAGGATCGCGGGCGCGTGCCTCTGCGTGGTGAAGGTCCCGATGGATCCACGTGCGTCGCGAGAGGAAATCGACGGGGGCATCCGCGAGTACAGTAAAGTGTACGGCGTCGCATCGCTCGACGCACCCGGGGGCACCGAGGTGAACGCGACGTCGAAAGCTCCCGGAAGGGACGATGAGAATGTTAAAAAGCGGATAGCGAACAACTACGGCGAAGAGGTGGACCCGCGAGTCACGCTCTTCGACGTCGGGTCGTGCGCCAGGATCTTCCCGGCGATCGCCATCGCGCGGGAATCCGGAATCGACCTCGACGACGACGCGGACGACCACCTACCCACGGAGCTCGCCGTCGCATCCATGACGACGAATGCATCCAAAACAATGCCAAATCCAAATGCAAATCCAAATGCAAATCCAAACGATGCCAAACCGGTCACCGTCGGAGACCTTCTCAGGCACACCGGCGGAATCGTGGACGTCACCGGCGGCCTTACCGGCGAGGCGTATACGAGGGTTCAGCGCCAACTCCTCGATGAATCCGCGAGCCCGGCCGCCAGTCTAATTGCCCCTACGCCGCCGAACGAGACGCCGGCGACGAAACGAGCGAGGCTCGCGAGAATTACCAGATCCGTCGGTAAGGCGCTCGAAGCCGGCGCCAAGCGCGTGGAGTGCGACCACAACCTGGACCTCGCCGTGTCCATCGTCGAGCGAGTGTCCGGTATCGAGTACGAACGCTACGTGATCGACGAGTTGCGTGTCGGGGTCAAAGACGCGGTGTCGCGGACCGAGCCCAGCGCTCTGCGGAACACTTACTCCGCACTCTCCGGAGACGCTCTGGACGACGACTGGAACCGCGGTGGTGTTCGCGCCGGACGGTACGTCGTCGAGCTATCTAACGACACCAGTGATCTGCAGAACGGGCGGCGCGCGCTGGTGCGACGGAAGGCTTCTAGACGGGACCCGGATGGGAGCTCAGCCGCGATCGAGCCGAATGGAAACGTGTGGATGACCCCGTGGGAGATGTCGCGATGCATCCGCGGGTTGCTGGCGCCCGGGACGTTCGTGGACACCGCTCGGGGCATCGACGACCTCGTCGGGGATGTTGTGTTCAGTTGGCACGGCGTCGACGGCGCGTTCGAGACCCACGGATCTGGGTTCGCGGTGGAGACAACCGCGGCGGGTTTACAACGCCGGCCCGTTCGTTCGATGGATAAAAGTCGGTACTCTCACTGCGTATACGCGAGCTCGGACGACTCGGCTGGTGCGGACTCGATCCTGGCGTTGTTTCCCGAGCACGAAGTTGGCGTGTGGATCGCGACGAACACGCGCGAGGAGTGGTGCGCGTCGGCGGGAGCGCGACCCGAGGGCGAGAACGTAGTCTGGGACGAACCGTTCCGGGACGGTTTCGACGGGGACGGTTTGTCCGACAGTTTGAGTGACGAGGACGGTTCGTCCGGCGGTGGTTCGTGGAGGGACGAGGACGTCTTGAAGTTCAGGAGCGGGCCGGGTGAAGGGTCTGGCGGTCGACCGCGGTTCACCGAGGTTGTCCTGTCGATGTTCATGGACTGTTTCATCCTCCCGGGGTCGGCCCCGTCGAGCGAGGAAACGTTCGAGGTTGAAAAAACGTTCGGTGGCACGGTTCGGTCGCCGCTCGAGCCGCTCGTCGCTGAGAAGACGCGGGACGACGCGGCGATGAGATGTGGCGGGCGGCGCGGGAGTGGGCTTCGAATACGCTCGGACCTACCGGGTTGCGATTAGCTTCTAATTAAATCACCGTTTACGCCGCCTATTCGCTCTTGCGGCGTTTGCTACGGCGGGTCGCGACCGCCTCCACGGCCGCCTCCACCTTTTCTTCTTTGACCTCCGTCTTCACCTTGACCGCCGCCTTTCGTTTCTTGGACGCGGGCGTTGGCGAGGGCGCCTCCTCGGGCTCGGGCTCGCCAATCGCCTCGGGCTCCTCCTTTACCTCCGGCGCCGCCGCCTCGTCCTCCTCTTCGTCCTCCTCTTCCCCCTCGTCGTCGTAGTCGGCATCCTTGGGTAGCGCGGTGACCAACACGATCGACCCCGCGGGCACCCCTTTATAATCCCTCGGCAGAGTCGTCGCCTTCTTAAAGTGCCACTCGTCCTCATCCTCCTTGTAAAAAACTTCAAAGGGTTCACCCGACAACGCGCAGTGCGTGACGTCGTCATCCTTGGGCACCGACGAGTTCGCGAGGTCCACCAAGCGCTGGTCATCCTCCTCCTTCTTCGCGGCGTCAACCTCGAAGAACGCGGGGGCGTCGTCCGCAGCCTCCGCGGCGGCACCCGCGATCCACGAGTCCCCGTCTACGCACCACCGCCGCGACGACGCCCCTTCCTTACGCCGCCTGCGCCTCAGCGCCTGTAAGTCCAAGTGGGCGTCCAACTCAGCCTTGTCGTCGAAGCGGCGGCCGGTACTGGCGCACTGGTGCGGCATGTCACCGTACATCGCGTCGATGAGGTACTCGCGGCGCTTGCGAAGCTCAGCCTCGTCGTCGCGGGCGGGATCGAAATCGGGGGTTAACCTCGGGGGTTGGTTCTCCTTGCTCGCGCCGGTGGACGCGCCGGGTGAGTCCCCGCGTTTGCCCTTGGGAGGGGGCGCACCCGCGGGGGGCGCGGGGAGAGGCACGCCGGTTGAGCCCGCGGGTGACCCCGTCGTCGTCGCCTTCTTCGCCGCGGCGATTGAACTCAGCAACGCGGAAATGTCGCCGCCGCCGCCTTGCACCATGGACGCGAGCATAGCCCCCGCATTCGCCGGGGGCATGCCGTGGATCCCGGACTGGCCGGCGCCGTACGTACCGCCGCCGTACGCTTGGTGCGGGGGCGGGGGTGGGTAGCCGCCGGCTTGATTGTAGTTACCCGGCGGCGGCGGCGGCGGGAGCCTGATCTTTTGCGGGCGCGGGGGTAGGATTCGTTCGATGGGTTCCAAAGCGCTCTGCGGAAACACCGCTCGCCACGTGTCAAACAGGTGACTCATGCTCTTCTGCGTCGTGCTGTCCGCGATCTGGTACACGCTGATGTATAAGTCGGCTAGGCCTTTGGCGAAGTGACCGACGTAGTGCCCCTTGACGTTCTTCGCAATGGAGTCCATGAGGTAAAAGCCGCAGAGTTTAGCCTTGGGCGACGAGGTTCGAATGTGCCGCTCGATGAGTTCACCGATTCTGCACGCGATCGTCACGTCGTGCGCGCCCAGTTCCTGCGCGAGCATGGTGAGCGAGGTGATCATCGGTTTGGAGTTTATCGTCAGATCTTTGAGCGCGTCGGCGTAGTCGGCGCACGTCTCGTCGGCTTCGGTGCTCATGTTAATAACTTAAGTCTTATAGTCCGTTCACGTCCGTGTGTGTGTGTGTGTGTTGACAACGTCCTAGTGATGCCTCAGCGTGTCCCGCGTCTCCCTCCGGTGTGTGTGCGTGATGCCTAGGTAGTACTCTCGCGCACTCGTCCGCGGTGTCACGCAGGCAGATGGGAGGATCGATCGCGATGCGAGGAGAAGGCGGTCGGATGTCCGGGCAGATTGATTCTAGGGTTGGCGCGAGAGACGGAAACGCCGCGCGTCGGTGGTGAATGGAGCGTCCGAGACGTGATGGTACACCGGTGGTACTTCAAGAGATTCCAGAAGACTCTATGGTTGTTATCCTAGGACAGAAAACAGCCGCGCGAACTCTGACTGCCAGCGAAGCTCCGCTCTCGCGATCTCTTCGGGATTACGCGCGTAAAAGTCCCCTCGGATCTCGTGCCCCGGTAAGAGCCCCGGTGAGGCGCGCCGCGACCGACCTACTCGATGCGACACCGCCCGTTCGTATCTTCTGACGGATACGTGACTTCGTCGACGCGCGTCGTGCGGTGCCGCGGGTCGCTACTGACCGCCGACGCACTGCCGCTCGCCAAGGAGTGATCCTCAATCGGCATGATTGGAGCTGGAAAATGGAAACTCGGCCCGCCAAAATGGATAAAAAGTAACCCGGGACCTGGCCAGCCCACCACTCCGCCGTGACACGTCGACGGGCCGTTCATCCGCACCGAACATGTCCGCGGCGATCTACTCGGCCCGCGTGGTCACTCCCGCGCGATCATCGCGATTCAACTCGCGCGATGCGCTCCGTAAACCACCCGCCGTCGTGTCGCACCGCCGACGCGAGGCATCATCGCGTGTCATCGTCCACAACGCTTACGGCGAGTCCAAGCCCGACGGGACCTGGGTGGAGAACGAGCAGAACACCTTCGGCAAGCTC
>Ga0302114_10000455_pt1 | contig 28589 bp, 17 predicted proteins | sample AG5_Surface_MG_FD_203107 | JGI IMG/M metagenome (GOLD analysis project Ga0302114, IMG submission 203107) | Marine microbial communities from Western Arctic Ocean, Canada - AG5_Surface | ecosystem: Environmental > Aquatic > Marine > Oceanic | place: Canada: Western Arctic Ocean | collected...
TTGGTTGTGATCCATACGATATATCGGGCACTACAGATGGCAGAGGATCCAATGGATCTCTTCATGGGTTAACAAAGTTTTCAATGGAAGATGTGCCGCCTAATATGTTTTTTTTAGAATACATAGCAAGACCACAAACAGCTGAAATATTTTTTGAAGATGTACTAATGGCTTGCGTGTTTTATGGAATGCCAATCCTGGCTGAAAATAATAAGCCTAGATTATTATATTATTTTAAACGAAGAGGATACAGGGGTTATTCAATTAACAGACCTGATAAAAAATATAACAAACTTTCTGTAACGGAAAAAGAGTTAGGTGGAATACCTAATTCCAGTGAAGACATTAAACAAGCACACGCGGCGGCTATAGAAACTTACATAAATGATTTTGTAGGTTTAAAAGAAACCGGTTATGGTGATGTGTATTTTCAAAGAACATTAGAAGATTGGGCTAAGTTTAATATCAACAATAGAACAAAGCATGATGCATCCATTAGTTCAGGACTTGCTTTAATGGCTTGTAATAAACATAGGTATGCTCCAAATGCACCTAGACAAAAACCGCAGGCAATAGATCTAGGTATTAAAAAGTACGATAATAAAGGTTCAACATCAAAAATAATAAGTTAAATGGGTATATATACTAACACCAATAGCGCTTTTCCTAGCCAAGTAGTAAGCGATGCAGAAAAAGCAAGCTTAGAGTATGGAACTCAGGTTGGTCAAGCTATCGAATACGAATGGTTTGGTCAAGGGCGTACTAATGGTAATAGATACTTAACTAGTTGGAATCAATTTCACCAATTAAGATTATATGCGCGAGGTGAGCAGTCAATACAAAAATACAAAGATGAATTGTCTATTAATGGTGATTTATCTTATTTAAATTTAGACTGGAAACCAGTACCAATTTTATCTAAATTTGTAGATATAGTTGTTAACGGTATATCAGGAAAGTCTTATGATATTAAAGCCTATGCTCAAGATCCATCTTCTATAAAGAAAAGAACAGACTATGCTTCTATGCTTTACGAAGACATGGTGGCAAAAGAATATTTAGAAAGCCTTAAGCAAACGTTAGGAATTGATTTATATCAAACGCCTAATATTGATACAATACCAGAGTCTAAAGATGAATTAGAATTGCATATGCAGTTAAGCTACAAGCAGTCGGTTGAAATAGCAGAGGAAGAAGCTATAGCGTCTGTGCTTGCTCAAAACAAATTTGATCTTACTAGAAGAAGATTAAATATGGATTTAACCGTATTAGGCATGGCAGTGGCTAAAACTAGCTTTAACACTGCGGAAGGAATTACGGTTGATTATGTAGATCCTGCTTACGTTGTTTATTCTTATACAGAAGATCCAAACTTTGATGACGTATATTATGTAGGAGAAGTAAAGTCTATAACAATACCTGAGCTTAAAAAAGAATTTCCAAACATTTCAGAAGAAGAGCTTGAAAGAATTCAAAAAATGCCAGGTAATAGCCAATACATAACTGGCTGGGGTAATTACGACGAAAACACAGTTCAAGTTTTATACTTTGATTATAAAACATACCATAATCAGGTGTTTAAAATAAAAGAAACACCACAAGGATTGATGAAAGCTTTAGAAAAGCCGGATTCATTTAATCCACCAGAAAATGACAACTTTGAAAGAGTGTCAAGATCTATTGAGGTTTTATATAACGGAGCGAAAGTATTAGGCTCTAATGAAATGATAAAGTGGGAGCTAGCAGAAAACATGTCTAGACCTACCGCTGATACAACTAAAGTAGAAATGAACTACGCTTTATGTGCACCTAGAATGTACAAAGGTCGTATTGAATCTATTGTAAGTAAATGTATTGGCTTTGCTGATATGATTCAGTTAACACATTTAAAACTGCAACAAGTATTATCTCGTATGGTGCCAGACGGTGTTTACCTAGATATGGACGGACTTGCGGAAGTTGATTTAGGTAACGGAACTAATTACAATCCAGCGGAAGCATTGAATATGTATTTCCAAACAGGTTCGATAGTTGGTAGATCACTTACTCAAGATGGTGATATGAACCCAGGCAAAGTACCTATCCAAGAGCTTAACAGCTCTTCAGGTCAAGCTAAAATTGGAGCATTAATTCAAACATATCAATATTATTTACAAATGATACGTGATGTAACAGGGCTCAACGAGGCTAGAGACGGCACCGCAATGGATAAAAACTCATTAGTAGGGCTGCAAAAAATGGCCGCTAACGCATCCAATGTAGCGACTAGGCACATTAATCAGTCTAGCCTTTACATTACTCTTAAACTAGCCGAAAACATTGCGCTTAAAATAGCTGATGCACTAGAATTTCCACTAACTAGAAGTGCTCTACAAAATTCTATATCTACATTTAACATTAAAACTTTAGACGAAATAGTAAACTTAAATCTTCATGATTTTGGTATATTTTTAGAATTGGAACCAGACGATGAGGAACAAGCCCAATTAGAAAATAACATACAAGTTGCACTGCAACAAGGCGGAATTGATCTTGAAGATGCTATAGACTTAAGAAACATTAAGAATCTTAAGTTAGCAAATCAAATGCTTAAAATAAAACGCAAAGCAAAAGGCAAACAAGATCAGGCAAATCAACAAGCTAACATTGCAGCTCAAGGGCAATCTCAAGCAGCCACTGCAGAAAAAACAGCGATGGCTGAGGTACAAAAGCAAGAAGCTATAATGGGCGCAAATGTTCAGTTTGAACAGTCTAAAAATCAAATGGAAATTCAGCGTATGGAAATTGCGGCGCAGCTTGAAGCGCAAAAAATGCAAACTAGATTTCAATACGATATGCAGCTTAAACAAATAGACGTTCAAATGGTGCAGCAAAAAGAAGGTGCTATTGAAGATCGCAAAGACAATCGCAGCAAAATGGAAGCTTCCCAGCAAAGTGAATTAATAAGCCAAAGAAAAAACGACGGCTTACCTATAGACTTTGAAAATCAACCCGACACGGGTATGCAGGCTTTCATGTAGAAAGTAAACAATTATTTAATTATATTTTATTATGTCAGAAGAAACAAAAACAAATGAACCTGTTAAACAGGAAGGTGAGTTTAAAGTTAAAAAGAAAACTCCTAAAAAATTAACAACACCTAGTGACGAACCGGTAAGAGTCAACATCAAAGAACCTTTGATTGAATTACCACCAGAAGTTACAAAAGTGGTAATACCAAATGAAGATGCCATTCAAATCGGAGAAACAAAGGAAGTATCTGTGGAAGAACCATCCGGAGATAGCCCAACGATGGGAGAACCTATACAAGAGTCCAACACGGATGTTGAAGGGTTTTCTGCAATCAAAGAAGTAACAGAAACTGAAAAAGTTGAAGCTCAGGTAGAAAAAGCAATACAAGACGAAAGAATTCTTGGTAAAGCTTTACCTGAAAATATTGAAAAGCTAGTTTCTTTTATGGAAGACACAGGCGGGACAATAGAGGACTATACCAGACTTAATGCTGACTACTCTCAAGTGGATGATGTTACATTATTAAAAGAATATTATAAAAAAGAAAAGCCTTATTTAGAAGGCGAAGACATTGATATGTTATTAGAAGACTTTATCATTGATGAAGATATCGACGAAGATAGAGATGCGCGCAAGAAAAAAATTGCGTTTAAAGAAGAAGTTGCAAAAGCCAAAAGCTATTTAGAGGAAACAAAGAGTAAGTATTACGATGAGATCAAGTTGAGACCAGGCGTTACTCAAGACCAACAAAAAGCCACGGACTTTTTTAACCGATATAATAAGCAGCAAGAGCAAGCTGAGCAACAGCATGCACGATTCAAAGAAAGTACCAAAGAACATTTTAACGACAATTTCGAAGGTTTCGATATTAAGGTTGGTGAAAAAAGCTATAAGTACAATATTCAGAATCGTGATAAAGTTGCAGAAAGCCAATCGAATATTAACAACCTTGTCGGGAAGTTCCTAGACTCAGATGGTAATGTTAAAGACACAAAAGGTTATCACAAAGCTATGTACGCTGCTGACAATGTAGATAAGATTGCAGCTCATTTTTATGAGCAAGGAAAAGCGGATGCCGTAAAAGAAGTTGTAAACAGTTCAAAAAATTTAAGTAGTACCAAAGCTAGGTCTACTCAAGGAGAAGTGTTTTTAAACGGATTTAAGGTTAAAGCTATTTCAGGCGCTGATTCTACAAAACTAAAAATTAAAACAAAAAAATTTAACTAAAAAAACAAAAAATTATGGCTTTAAGTCCTCAATTTGGTAGTTTAATCCCTTCTTCACAGCAGGAGATTTTAAACAGTAACTACCTACAATTTAACGGTGGTGCTGCAGCGGGTGATACAAACACTTTTGCTCAACAATACTTACCAGAAATTTATGAACAAGAAGTAGAGCGTTACGGAAACCGTACGTTATCTGGATTCTTAAGAATGGTTGGCGCTGAAATGCCAATGACAAGTGATCAAGTAATTTGGTCAGAACAAAATAGATTACACATTTCCTATGACAATTGTATCCAAGGTGTTGCAGGCGGGATAGCCGCTGGAGTAATTAGAGTAGCTCCAATTGCTGGATCCCCTGCTGTGCAAAATGTTATATCTGTAAATGACACTGTTGTTATTTTAGACACTGTTACAGGTGCAGAAACAAAAGGTATTGTTACGGTTTCTACTCAAAATGCAGCTGCAGTTGATGGTGACATTACTGTTGTAACATTTGACAATCTTGGATTTGCCGGTTACACAAGTGGTTCTGTAAAAGTATTTGTGTATGGTTCTTCTTATTCAAAAGGAACTAGTATGGTTAACGGTGGTACAGTAGCCGCTGGAACTCAGCCTAGAATTTCTGTTGAGCCACAACTTACTCAATATTCTAATTCACCAATTATATTAAGAAGCCAGTACGTAGTATCTGGATCTGATATGGCACAAATTGGATGGGTTGAAGTTGCAACTGAAGATGGAACATCTGGATATTTATGGTATTTAAAAGCTGAATCTGAAACTCGTTTACGTTTTGAAGATTACTTAGAAATGTCAATGATTGAAAGTGAATACAATCAAATTGCTCCTGGCGTAGGAGTTGGTTCTAGTCTTATTCCAGGATCTGAAGGTTTATTTTCTGCTATTCAATCTCGTGGAAATGTAGAAGTAGGATTTACTGCTGCCGCTGGACTTGACGAATTTGATGCTATCCTTAAAAATTTAGATACTCAAGGAGCAATTGAAGAAAACATGTTATTTTTACAAAGACAAACATCTCTTGATTTTGACGATATGTTAGCTTCTATTTCTGGTGGATTCGCTGGAGGTACTGCTTTTGGATTATTTGAAAATTCTGAAGAAATGGCTTTAAACTTAGGATTTAGCGGATTCCGTAGAGGGTCTTACGATTTCTATAAGACTGATTGGAAATACTTAAATGACGCTTCTACTCGTGGAGGAATCAACGGTATTAATTCAGTTGAAGGTGTATTAGTACCAGCTGGAACTTCTACAGTTTACGATCAGATCTTAGGAACTAATATCCGTCGACCATTCTTACACGTACGTTACAGAGCTTCACAATCTGATGACAGACGTATGAAGTCTTGGTTAACTGGTTCTGCTGGTGGTGCATTTACTTCAACTCTTGATGCTATGGAAGTAAACTTCCTATCTGAAAGATGTTTAGTAACTCAAGCTGCTAACAACTTTGTATTATTTAAAGGAATCTAATTGATTCAACATTAATGTAATTCTTACCCTTGTTGTACTGACAGGGGTAATTATTACTTTTATAACTATTTAATTTTATTATATTATGGCTAAACAAGCTAAAGCACAACAAGTTGAGGTTGCACCTCAAGAAGAAGTGGTAACAAAAGTTGCTACTCCAGTAAAACCCGCAAAACCAAAGTGGGAAATTAAAGATAGAGTTTACTATTTAACAGGTAGTAAAAACCCTTTAACATTGACAATTCCTGGTAAACATACAAGGAAACATGCGTTGTTATACTTTGATTTAAAAACTGGAAAACAAAGAGAAATAAGATATGCTACTAATCAAGATTCGCCTCTTGTTGATGAGCAAAAAGGCGAGGTTACAATGGGGCATATTAGGTTTCAAAAAGGATCTTTAACTGTAAAGAAAGAACAACAAAATTTACAAAAACTGCTATCAATATATCATCCTTTAAAGGGTAAATTATATGACGAGTTTAGTGCTAAAGAAGAAGCTGTGGATCAATTACAGATATTAGACCTTCAAATAGACGCTATGAACGCAGCTAGAAGTATAGATGTAGATCAAGCAGAGGCTATACTAAGAGTTGAAATAGGTTCTAAAGTAAATGAAATGAGTTCTAAAGAACTTAAAAGAGACTTACTATTGTTTGCTAGAAGCAATCCTGCATTGTTTATTAACTTAGCTAATGATGAAAATGTTCAATTAAGAAACTTTGCTATTAGAGCGCAAGAAGTTGGTATTATAAGCCTATCACAAGATCAACGTACGTTTATGTGGGTATCAACTGGTAGAAAATTAATGAACGTTCCTTTTGACGAAAACCCTTACTCAGCATTTGCAGCTTTCTTAAAAACAGATGAAGGAGTAGAAATCTATAAGTCTATAGATAAAAAACTATAAAAACAAGTAATATTAATACAGGGCTCGTTTACTCGGGCCCTATATTATAACACAATAAAAAATGGCGGTAAATATAAATACAGTATATCAAACAGTCTTGTATATTATAAACAAAGAACAAAGAGGTTATATAACACCTGCTGAATTTAATAGCTTAGCAGATCAAGTGCAAGATGAGATATTTCAATCATATTTTCCAGACGGTAATCAATTAAATCGTCAAAATCAAAACAATACACAAAACGATACAGAGTTTTTTAATGTATTTAAAAATATTGACTATAGATTATATCCTTTTGAAAATGAAGTTAGTTTTGTTTATGACACGGCTAATTTTGTTTGGCAATACACTGACCCTAACGACGAAGGTTTAATTGGTCAAATATATTTAATAGGAGATATTATATCGCAGTACAATAGTGATAATTCTACTTCACAGCCTCCTTCCGTAAGTGATACTAATCAAAATTCTATAACTCAATTGGCTAGTAAAAAAGATTATAATAAATTAATAAGATCAAAATTAACTGCACCCACAAGGCAATATCCTTTATGCTTTAAAACAAATGTATTAAATACACTAGCTTTATCAGTTAACCCTAACCCCGATACTTTATTAGTTAATTGTATATTTAAGCCTATCCCTCCAAGATGGGGGTTTTTTGTAGGAGCCTTAGGCCAATACTTAAATAGCGCTGCAAATTCAGTAGATTTTCAATTAGATATTTCTGAGCAAAATAATTTAGTAATAAATATTTTAAAATACTGTGGAATTATAATAAATGATCCTACAATTATACAAGCCGCAGCTCAAGAAGCTCAGCAGGCATCAATTAACGAAAAATCATAGTAACAGATGGGTTTAATAACTGAAACAAATCAACAATATTACCAAGGAGCCCAAGGATTTTTATCTGCAACTGGAGCAATTAATGAAACATTTTCAACTACTTTTGATACGGACTTAATATTTGGTGATTGGAATCCAGCTAATGCTAATTATGCTTTAAACAACTTTAAAGTATATACAAGCGCAACTGGGTTGCCACAAACTTATGCAGAATACTTATTAGCTTATTCTGTTTCAAATAATATTATAAATATTGACGCCGCTTTAACAGCCGGAACTTTTGTTGTTGTGCAATTAAAAGTATTAAGCGGAGGTAAGTATGGCCAAACAGAAGCTGAAAAAGCTTACGGAGATACCGTGGAAGATAATTACGGAAGCTATGAATATATAAAATTAACAGATGCTATAGACAACTTTATGGTTGGCTATGTAGGTGATGGCAAACTAATACAAAACGCTAAAAAATCTGATGTATTGTTTTTTGCAAAAAGAAGTTTGCAAGAATTTAGTTATGACACTTTAAAAAGTATTCATTCTCAAGAGCTGAGTATACCAGCTAGCTTAAGCGTTATACTACCTCAAGACTATGTTAACTATGTAAGAGTATCTTGGATAGATCAATTGGGTGTAAAAAGAATTATATACCCAGCAAACAATTTAACTATAGCTCCTTTTGAAACACCTATTCAAGATCAAGTAGGCGAACCAACTCAAGATAACTTTGGAGAGAATATAGAAGGAACTTCTCTTACGGTTGAAAGATGGAAAAGCGCTAATGACGGTTTAATAAACGGTCAGCTAATCAACAATATAGATGAAGCCGTGGACTTTCAAAATGCTTATGGCTTTGAAGGTAGCTGGAATTGGGGAAGACAATATGGTTTAGACCCTCAAACATCTCAAATGAACGGCTGGTTTAACATGGATGAAAGAGAAGGTAAAATGTCTTTTTCTAGCAATTTAGCCGGAAAGCTTATTGTGTTAGAATACATCTCTGACGGCTTGGGTTATGACTTGGATACTAAAGTACCTAAGTTAGCAGAAGATGCTTTATACGCGTCCATACTGCATTCTATAGTATCTACAAGGTCTGGGCAACAAGAATATTTAGTTCAAAGATTACAAAAAGACAGAAGAGCTAAATTAAGAAATACAAAAATAAGATTATCAAATATCAAGCTTGATGAAATTGTTCAAGTTATGAGAGGTAAATCTAAATGGATTAAACACTAAAATTTAATGGCTAAAGTTCAAAATACTTTTTTAAAATCCAAGATGAATAAAGACTTGGATGCTCGTATAGTGCCAAATGGCGAATACAGAGATGCTAGGAATGCTCAAATAAGTAAATCACAAGATGCAGAAGTTGGAAATTTAGAAAACGTATTAGGTAATGCGCTAGAGGTTAACTTTCAAACAAAAACCGGTGTTGCTGGTTTAACCTGTATAGGTGCTTTAACCAACGAAGTTGCTAGTACTGTTTATTTGTTTTTAACAAATTATACAGATAGCAATCCAAATGAACCCACTCACAATCCTTCCTCTAAAAATTTTATAATATCTTACAATGTTGATTCTAATTATGTAACAGTTCTTGTGACAGGCGCTTTTCTTAATTTTTCAACTACTAATCGTTTTTATGGATTAAATGCTTTAGAAAATTTATTGTTTTTTACAGATAATAGAAATCAACCTAGAGTTATAAATGTTTCATTAGCTAACAACGATATAAGCAATATAAACCCTAATTATTACACCACTGAAGATCAAATTTCTGTTGCTAAATATAATCCGTATGCATGCATGGAGCTTTTTCAAAAAAGCAAATTAACCGCTGGATACGAAACAACAATGAAAGACGTCAATAGCGAGTTCTTGCCAAACGGCGGATCTGGATTAGCTACAGGAACAGGTGCTGCAGGGGCTGTTACAATAGTTTTAGACGCGGGAAGTGTTATAGGTAATATTCCAGTAGGTGATTTTGATATAGGATATATATCTGGCACCAGTGGAGCTATAACTAAAATAGCTAATGCCGCAGGTATTCTAGCCACTATATCTAATGCAGCTTATGACTCTACTAATAAAGAATGGACTGTTACAATAACTACTTCTTCAGGAACTTCAGCTGTATTTCCAACAATACCAGCAGGTGCAATATATAAAATAATTTTTAATCCAAATCCGTATTATAACTTTCAGTTTTCAGGGGATCCAGATTTTTTAGAAGATAAATTCGTTAGGTTTAGCTATAGGTTTAAATTTGTAGATAATGAATATTCTATATTTTCACCTTTTACACAGTCCGCTTTTATACCAAAACAAGACGGTTATTTTAGATATGTTAATAAAGAAGGCTTAAAAAAAATAGACGATCAATCTGAGACTTATAGAAGCACCATTGTGTCTTTTATGGAAAATAAAGTTAATGAAATAAAATTAGCAATACCTTTGCCGTATACTAATTACACTTTAAGGGATGGTTTAAAAATATCTGAAATAGATATATTATACAAAGAGTCAGATGCTTTAGCGGTTAAAGTTGTAGAAACAATACCAATAACTACAATTGAACAATCTGCCGGTATTTGTAAAGTTAATGGAAATCAAGCAGGCATAGGTATTGGGGCCAATATTAATATTAAAGACATACAGGGTGGAATAAAAATAGGTAGCACGCTAGAAGGTTCTGGAATACCAGACAATAGTTTAATAACAAGTTTTGTACCAATAGATCCTAGTAATCCTTTATCGGGCGCTTTGCAAATAGATAAAGCAATAACAAATATAGCTAATGATGCTATTTTAACAATAGCTAATCCTAATTATTACGTTTACACCTACAGCTCTACTAAACCAACTAAAACACTTCCAGACTCTGAGCTTGTAAGAGTTTATGATAAGGTTCCAGTTAAATCTTTTGCTCAGGAAGTTGCAGGCAATAGAGTTATATATGCAAATTTTCAAAATAAATTAACTCCTCCTTCAACCATAGACTACGAAGTAACTTGCACTGCTAAATCTGATTTTGTAATAAATGAAATAATTGCAACTTATGTAGGCGGAGCTGTAACCGGTACTTCTATTAACGGAATAACTTTTACTAAACTAGTAAATCCACCTTTAGGATTTTTTGTGGGTATGATTATTTCTTCAAATACCTTTGGGGTTAACATTCCTACAGGCACAATTGTAACAAGCACTACTAGCAATGGGCAAACAGGGCAATCAGGAACGGCAAATATAACTTTAAGCAATACAGTTGTAATCCCAGCAGGTACGGTTATTTTTTCATTTTTACCTGGAGGCAATGTTGAAAACACTAGCAGTAAAATTGAATACCCTAATAGCTCTGTAAAAACAAACAGAAACTATCAAATAGGTTTTGTTTTATCTGATAGATTTGGTAGGCAGTCAAGTGTTATATTGTCTGAAAATTCTACACTATACAGTCCGTATTTAGACGAAGGAGATGATATAAATAAGTGGCCTGGCAATTCATTAAAGGTTAAAGTTAATAAACCTATACTTACAAATTTATACAATGGAGATACTACAAGTATTAATTATAATCCCGGTGGATGGTATTCTTATAAAGTTGTTGTAAAACAAACAGAGCAAGAATATTACAATGTTTACTTGCCTGGAATTATGGCTGCATATCCACAAGATCAAATTTTGGAACTAGGTAGCACTTCTCATTTCCCGCTTATAAATGACAATATAAATAAAATCCCTAAAGATTTAACGGAAGTTGGGCCTCAGCAGAGACAGTTTAGAAGTTCAGTCCAACTGTATGGTAGAGTAGTAAATACAAATACAACTATTACATATATAAACGGCCGAGCATCTAATATAGGCAATAGTAATGAACAATATTTTCCACTTAATACTTCAGATACAGTTTCAACTATATCTACTTTAAGCGATTTATTTGATTATAATTTTACAAATCCTCCTTTTCCAAATAATTTTCCGCAATTTTATTCTTTTGAAAGTAATCCTTTTATAGCTAAAATAAGTACTACATCTCAAATAGGGCAAATTTCTTCAATTAACTATACTGTAGCAGGGGCTACTGTAGTTCAAGGAAATCCAAACTCAACCCCTCCAATTGCTGCGGACGATCCAAGCAATACAGTAAAAATAACTGCGGTATCTGTTGAATCAGATTTGGGTGTTACTAATGTACAGGGCATGCTTGTGTCTGGGCAAGGAGTTCCTGAAGAGACATATGTTAATGCTTTTACAGCCGCAGCTGGCCTGCCAGGTGATCCAAACTTTACAAACGCCACTATTACATTATTTGCCAAAGACAATACTACTGAAGTAGACGTTCAATTAGCAAATGGAACAAAACTTACATTTACTTCAACCGATGGCCCTACTTCTACTCCAAGGTTTACACCTTCTGTTCCTGGGCTTCAGTATTTGGCAGTTTATGAAACTGAGGCGGTAGAAAGCTTGCTTGATATATTTTGGGAAACATCTACAGCCGGTTTAATATCAGATTTAAACGGAGCTATTATAAATAACCAAGAAGATCCAGGGGCAATTGGCATAGACAATTGGAACACTACGCCTTTTACTGAAGGCTTAAGAGGTACAAGCGGAAGCAATAATATTTTAGATGGCAATGGTTTTAATTTAATAGATGATTTTGGAAACGAAATTGTGTTTTTAGCAACTGATACTTTAGACTTAACAGATGTAACTATTACAGACCCTGTTAGCGGGATTGTGGAATCTGTTATAGATCCGCAAGGAATAGGTAATAATGATTATTTTAGATTAATTGATAATGGAACTGAAGGCGGCGGAACTCCCGGCCCATGGAATATTAGAACTACAAATGTAAACCAAGATCCATTAGTACCCGCTTCAAAAAGATATTACGATAATGTTTACTTTTTCCCAGATAACGAAAACTCTGATACAAATTTTAGACGTAATTTTACTTTTACATTTACAGCAACTGTTGGAGGTACAGTAACTGAAGGGTTACAAATAAACGCTAACTTGGTAAATGTATTGCCTGTTGCTCAAAATTATTATTTAAATCAAACTAATGTCGTGGTTTCGGATTCGGGGTCATTAGACATAAATGCCAAAAGATCAGATACAGAGATATTAAGAATAAGAGCTACAAATGGTGCTGATAATCCCGACCTTCAAAATGGAGGGATTGCAGGTGAAGGCCCGCCTCCCTTTTCAAGTCAAAATTTAACATTTACAATTATAGATCAAATTTTTGTAAACAATAATCAAGATGCTCTATTAAATGGAGTGCCTATTTTTGCACTTGGAGGTACGTTTGTTGATTTTGGAACAGATCCTTCGGAATCTCTTTTTCTTCAATGCCAACTAACCAACACTCAATCTGCTCAAGCCACATTACCCGCTAAGGAATATAGAGTTACAGTTAGAATAGCAGATCCTTCGGAAGCCGCAGGGGGCGGTTTTATAGATCGTGTATTCAATATAGACATGCGCCTTTTAATACCAGAAGATAAAATAAATAATTTAGCTACTAGAGTAGAAACAAATAATTTTATAGGCTTCCCTCCTGTTTTAGATGATAATGGTCAGCCAACTAATATTGATACGCTTTTACTTGCGGCATTATTCTCATACGCAAAAAAATGGATTAGCTTTCCAATGACCCTAATTGATCTTACAGACACTGCTACTCCCGGCTTAGCGGCAGATGAGGCTGGATGGTATATGTATGCTGGTGGATTTTTTGGAAATGATACCACTCAAACTCAAGCGAATCTGCGCCAAACAAGAGGAGGTGTTTCATTGTTAAACTACAGCGGTGTAATTCCTGGTGATACTAACCAAGCACCTGTTGTTATACCTAAAAATTCGCCTGACGGAGATGGTAATCAAGTTCAAATAGCCACATTTTTTGGTGATATTTTAGGAACAGACGGTCCTTACCATGATTGGCAATTTATATTTGTAAAAACTTTATTAGAAATAGAAAGCATAGGAAATAAAAAAATTGTATATACGGCAGCGTCACTGGGGAATCAAGTAATTGATATTTTAGCACAAGCATTTGCGTCTGACTTAATAGCCGGTGCGGGGGTAAATCCTCCAAGAATAATTAATGATAGATTTTTTATAAAATCTCATAATCCGACCACTAGAACAATAACATTTGGCAAAAATCTTAATAGTTCATTTCAAGAGGGTACTCCTCTTTATATATTTAAAGGCGTTTTAAAACCAGATGAAAACCCTTGGTATTTTGTGCCAAAATCAATTGATCAAGGTGGACAAACGTATACAATAGATAACAATGGAATAAATTCAGCTATAATTACATCTCCTTGGACAGGATTTTTAATTGAGGCTATTAGGACTCAATACGGGGCTAATCCGCCAGGGGGAGCGGGTGCTAATTGCGCTGCTCCTAATTGGTGTGCAGCAATACCTAATGATCCAGCAAATAATAAACCTGGAGGAAATGGCAATTTTAGTACCCCAACGGCAGAAACAACCCAACAAAACCAACTTTATTTTCATTATAACGCATACACAGGCATTAATAGTCAAGCGAATTCTGAAAGCATTGACTTTGAAATAATATAGGTAATTTAAACTAAAATTAAGTAATAATTAATTATGGCAGGTGCACTATTAGAAATAAAATATTTTAATACGTTTTTTTTAAAAAAAATAGTTAATGACCCTTTACCTGTTTGGAATGGTTCTTTTGGAATTCCATCCGCAATAGGTGGCTACGCATCGGTTACAGCTAGCGATAATACATTTAACTGGGCAATCGAAGAATCAAGAATTCGAGGAGGCTACAATAATACTAATGTAGACTATGGAGCAAAAGCATATATTGTAGAAGATGAACCTCAATCCACCAGTAGGGTTAACAGCCTAATATATTCAGGCGTGTTTAATTCTAGAACCGGCGTTAATCAAACAAATGTATTTTCGGTTGCTGAAGACATAACTAAAACTGCTGATCCCGCAAATGGCTCTATACAAAAATTATACGCCGAGGATACAAACCTTTCTATATTTCAAGAGCTTAAATGCTCAAGAGCATTAATAGATAAAGATGCTATATACTCTGCAGAGGGTGGAGGCACTGTAACATCAAGTAATTTAGTTATAGGCGTAATACAACCTTATACTGGAGAATATGGTATAAGCAGAAACCCTGGAAGTTTTGCTGTTTATGGTTATAGAAAATATTTTTCAGACACTAATAATAATGTTATTTTAAGGCTGTCTAAAGATGGCTTAACTGAAATATCAGGTTATGGCATGAAGGATTTCTTTAGAAAATCTTTAAGTAAATCAAGAGTTAATATTGTTGGGGGTTATGATATATATAGCAATGAATATTTAGTGTCTATTCAATCAGATAATTCAACTAATGAAAACGCTAAAACATTAAATTTTGACGAACGAGCGCAAGGATGGGTTAGCTTTTTTTCTTATGAGCCCGATCAAGCATTTAGTTTAAAAAATAATTTTTATACAGTTAAAACTACGGGTGGAGCAGCGCAACTTTGGAAACACCATAGCTCTCAAGTTAATAGAGGAAATTTTTATGGAGTTGATAGAAAAAGTTCTATAGAATTTATTTTTAATCCAAACCCAACAAATTCAAAAAGCTTTAAAACTATAGCCTATGAAGGAAGTAACGGATGGGAAGTTGAAAATTTTATTTCTGATGAAACAGGTAAAAGCAGAGGTGTAAATGGCAATTGGGGAATTAGTCAAGACACAGGGACTGGTGTTGCAGACATTAATAATATTTCTAAAATAAAAAGCTACGGAGAAGGCGAGTATGTTTTAACAGAAGGATCTGGAGTAACTTTAGCAGCTTCAACTGTAACAACCGTTTTATTAAATACAGAATCTTTTACCGGCTTAGCGGTTGCGGGCTCTGTAATAGACGGCGCCGGCATAAGCCCGGGCACTACTGTTGTTTCTTACAATAGCACAACAGGATTACTTACTGCATCGCAAATAATGGCAATCGCTTTAGGAGCTACTTTAAACTTTAGCGGAGCGGTTAGTCAAGTAGATTATAATACTATTTTTTCTACAATAAATCCAGATTTTGATAGGTATTATTGTGGATTTTTAAGAAAAGAAAATAAATATGTAGCTAATTTATTAAATAATAGCCAAGCTGCTGTAGGTGAAGTTTTATTTGGTGAATCTATTAGCGGAATTAAAGGATTTTATTCTACAGTTAAATTGTCAACAGACAGCACTACAGATCTTGGCGGTGAAAAAACTTTGTTTTCAGTTGAAAGCGTATATACAATGAACAATGGATATTAAAAATAAAAAAATATGGGACCAGCAGCAATAATAGGAGGTGGCCTTTCAATAGTAGGCGGTGTTATGGGAATGATTGGGGCCAAAAAAAGAGAAAGAGAAGCGCGCAGAGAACGCCAGCGGCTTGAAGGTAAGCTAATTAATTTAGAGGCCAATAGACAAGAAATTGTTAATCCTTATCAAGATTTAAGCAGTATGATAAGTAATCCTTTTGCTAATTTATCTGTAGCTACAGGCGCTGCTGAAATGCAAATAGAAGAAGCAGATATATCTTTAGCTAATACTTTAGACACATTAAGAGCAACCGGGGCAAGCGCAGGAGGTGCTACAGCTTTGGCACAAGCGGCTTTAAAATCTAAAAAAGGAGTTGCAGCTAGTATTGAAATGCAGGAAAAACAAAATGAAGATAAGCGAGCTCAAGGCGAAAAACAAAAACAAAATCAGCTAATGTCAGAAGCTCAAAGAGTCCAACAAGGTGAAGCTTATGAGTTTGGATTACGAGAAACAAGACAAATGCAAGAACTAGATAGAACATCAGCTATGTTAGGAGCCTCTAGGCAAGCAGAAGCGCAAGCTGGAATGGATGCAACAGGAGCTTTAACAGGCGCTTTAGGAACTTTAGGCGGTATGGCCGCAACACCAGGATTTTTTAAATAATTATAAATGGAAAACAAAAATCTACAAAACAATTTATTTTTAAAGCAATTTAATGAAAGCAATGCAATAGCTTACAATAAAAGCTTTATAGCTAATCCCAGTGACTACAATTTTCAATTGCTAGACAACGCTTACAGAAATGCAGGTAAAGCATACGCTCAAATAAAAATTGCTATTGAAACAAACAAATGCGAGTCAGAGTATTGCGCCGCGGAACTAGCTAAAATAAAACAACTAGAAGAGGCTCCTAATAATTCTTTAGAATTTTTAACGTCTCTAATGGCAGAGCTTAGTATAACTGAAGAATCTAACTATGATCCCAATAATAGTTATAGTTTTACGGCAGCTAACAGTTTGATGAGCGGTAAGCCTGGGTTTTCTAAAACAGATGGATACAATGCTTATCTAGATCTGTTACCAGATGGTTCTCAGCAAATAGTTTTTACAGGACCCGCTTTTAAAACTAGAATAGAAGAGCCTGATACTTTTGAAATTTTAGAAGTTGATGACCCTTTAATTATAAATAATTCTTCATTAAGCGCTTTGCTAGATTCAGATACATCTCTTGTAGTTTCTACGCCAGATGTAAATGCTGGAATGCTATTGCTTTTACCTGAAACAGGTTTATTTGTGCAAGAAATGATTAATGAAAATAAAGAATTAAAAGCTAACGCTAAGATAAGCGAAGAGTTTGTAATGAAAAATGCAGACGGAAGTTTTGATTATGAAATTGTAGATTTAGGAAACAATCAAGGCAGAAACGCACTTAAGTATGATTTAGAAAAAATTGACAAAAAGGTTACTCCATTTATAAACGCGGAGGTTGGTGGTTTAATGAGCTCTGAGCAAGACGTGATAGCTGCGTGGAATGTTTATATAGCTAAAGGCACAAGTGTTGAAGAAGACGATCAAATGGTCCAAGACATGGGAAGAGAGGTAAATTCAGGAAACGAATACTGGAGTTATGAATTAGATCTTCCACTACAGCAAGACAAAAAAGTTTTATTTGAAATAAAATACAAAGAATACTTTATGAATAATTATTTAAAACAATTTACAACTAATCAAATGCCAACGGTTAAAGAAGATGCAGCGGTTTTTGATTTAGAAGAAGCTAAAAAAGCAAAGGCTCAAAAATTTTTAGATGATAACGACTTAAATTAAATTAAATGAACGAATTACAAAAATTTACAGCTTCGCTTCAAGGTCATTGGAATGACAAAGAAATAAAAGAACTTGTTATACAATGGAAAATAGACAATCAATGGGAGCAAAACAAACCTCAACCAATGGGGCCGCAAGAAGCACCAAAGCCTGAGAAGTTAACATTAGAAGATACTTATATAGAAGAAGAAGTTTTTGAAGAAGTAAAGACGGAGGGCGATGCAGCGGGTGCAGGTGTGGAGCTAAGACAAACACCAGCACCAGTAGATATTACGGACTTAGTATTGGAAAATGGTTCTTCGGATTTAAAGCCAAATAAATTACAAAGTATTACTGAAAATTATAGTATTGACGGCAAAAAAGTAACTGCTGATGACTTTGATTTTTACACGGAATTTAATAAAAATTTAAATCCCCAAGGAGCTTTGCTGCCCACCGTAAAGGATAGAAGCATTATAACCGTAAATCAAAATGGAAAAAAAACGTCTTATTCAGCTAAACAAATAAAAACTTTAATAGAAAATAATTCCCCTGGTTTTGAAGACGTATCTAGCGTTCAAGAATATGTAGATAGATTTGGCGATAATGCAGAAATTGTTGATCAATACAAAGACACTTATAAAGAGCAGCTTATCAAATACCAGCAAGAAATCGATGTAAGTAAAGTAGAGCAGGATGAAATAAACGCTTTAATAAGCAACCCCGATTTATTTAAACCTTACGTTGTAGAAACTGAAATTGTATCTGGAGGCGGGGGTAGTTCTATGACAGGCTACATGCCGTCTAGCACTTCTATAAAAAGCGAAACAATAAAACCCTATGAAAACCAGCTTAAAGAAGCAAAAGCAACTTTAGTTAAAAATAGAAAAGCTCAAAACAGCTCAGAGCCTATAACTCAGCAAGAAATTGAAGATCAAGCAAAAGCCATTATAGAATATCAAAAGCAAGATGCTATAAGGAATGATAATGCGGCTAAGCTTTTAAAGGACGGTAAAATTACGGAAACTCAGCAAAGTGAATTCTTAGGTATTATAGGTAAAAAAGCAAAAGATTCAAGTTGGAATTTACAGCCGCAAGCTAATCTTGTTGAGAAAAAAACCGCTAAGCTAAAAAACGGAAGTACTATACAAAATATAAATTCATTTTCTAAATCACTAGAAGAAGATAGATTAAAATTAAGTAATCTAAAATCAGCAATGATAAAAATCTCAGGGGGTGATATGAAAATGAGTTCCCTAGATAGTCCTGAAAGAATAAATGAATTTAATAAAGCTGTAACAGAATACAATTCTATAATTTCTAATTACGATAAAAAATCAAAGTTTTTAGAAAAACTTGGAAAAGATTATCAAGTTCAATACAATTCTTTAGAAGCGGAGCAGGGCAATCTTATAGGCATGGCCTTAGATTCTGATACTAGTAAGTATGCTTTAAATTCATTAAAGCGAATTTACGATAAAGAAGAAAAACTTGCCTTAAACTTGGCTTTAGGTACTTTTAACATAGCAGCACAGGCAGGTGTTTTAGTAGAGGACGTTATTAAGTTTTCATTTGGAAACAGCGTGTTATTAGGTACAAAAGATACTGACTTTAAAAATAAAAAGCTATTTGGATTAGCAGAACTAGGAGTAAAGTCACAGCAAGCTCAAGAGTATATAAGAAATAAGTATTATGAGCCAATAACTTTTGATAAGGCATTTAACAGTTTAAGTAATTTTGGAAATTATGCTCTTGAAAAAGCAGTTGAACAAGCACCCATATATGCCGCTATTGCGTCTGGAGGCCTTGGAATGTTTGCGGTTTCAGCAAGTAGCGGTGGTGATTACTCATCATCAAGAAGAATAGAATCTAAACAAATAGGAGGCAGGGCTTATAATCCTGATGACGTGCTTTTTAGATCATTAGGATATGCAGGATCCGAGTATGTTTTTGGAGCACTACCAACCAGTAGATTGTTTAAAAGTTTAAACAAAGGAGCGGGTGATGGCACAAGAAGAGAAATATTAGACGGCATGCAGCAGTGGTGGAGAAACACTAAAACTTATGCTCCTAGTAATTTTGGAATTGCGTTCGTTGACAAAATAGGAGAAGGCATGACTCAAGTTAGTCAAAATCTATTTGATGACAGCAGCCAAAATATATTTAGAGATGTACCAGAAGCGGTATTTGTTGGAGGAATGTTTTCATACTCAGCAGCTTCAGCGCCTGTTATAAAAGGAGCTGTTTTGGCTAATTTTTCAGATTTTAAAACATATGATACTTATAGAGGTAATCTAAAAATGATAAATTCACTAGAAAGTTCTTTAAAAAATCAATGGACAAACGCTGATTTAAAAGAAAATACTAGAAAGCAAATACAACAATTAAAAGATCAGAACTTAGAAATAATAGAAGTTCAAAATAGAAAAGTAAATAACAACTTAAGTAGAGAAGGTTTTGGGTATTTTCAAAACGGAATGGAAAGACAGGAGCAACTTAGAGTGGAAGCTGAAGCTGTTTTGGCTAATGAGTCTTTAAGTAAAAAGCAAAAAGACCAACGAATAAAAGAATTAAGTAATGAGTTCCAAGCTTTAAAAAACGGCATAGATGATTACAAACAAGCTTTTGCTAAAACCTTTAAATTACAAACAGCTAAAGAACAAAATAGATTAAAAAAAGAAGCTAAAATAAGATTAGAAGTACAAGGTAAATCCAATCCGAGTATTCAAAACGTATTAGATGAAGCTGAAAAAATACATACAGAAGAAAAAATAAATAACAATATATCTAAAGAAACTTCCTTTTTAGAAAGTTTAATTGGAGCAGGTGTTGATATTAAATACAAAGCTGCTCAAACCAATGCAGAAGCTATAAAAGCTTTTACAGATCTTATAAACGCAAGAGTAGAAGATGCAAACAATAGCATTAACAGAGAGCAAGGCGATAAATATATAAAGCAATTTAAAGAAGGAATAAATTCAGGGGAAACAAATGGTGTTAATATTCCATCTACAACTAACGGCAAAAAAGTTTACGATTCTGTAGTGTCCGTTCAAAACTCTATAGCAAATGAAAGAAGCGAAACTGGATTTCATGAACTTGGTCATTCCATAGCTGCTGAGGCCTTATCTACTGATCCAAATGCTTTTAAAGAAGTAGCGAATTCTGTTTTGGAATTTTTGCAGCAAAACAATAAAGACGCTTACACAAGAGTTAAAGCCAGATCTAAGGGCCAAGGATTTGATGAAGTTATAACTTATTTTTTAGAAGAAGTAACAAGCGGAAATGTTAATTTAGAAAAACAAAGAGATACTGGATTTTTAGGTGCTCTAGGACAAGCGTTTGGTATTGCAACCGGCAAAGCAGGTAAAGCTGATTTTGATTATAACTTTAAAGGCGAAACAGATGTTATAGCTTTTATGACTCAGCTAGGTACTAAAATAAAAGATGGTACTTTAACAGTAGGAGATGTTAAAGATATACAAAAATCAGATACATTAAAAACAGAATCCGAGTCTGAAGTTGATCTCGATCAAGCTGATCAAGATTTATTTAAAGAATCTAGAGTTAAATTAAATGAGTTAGCTGTTAAATCTAAAAAAGAAGATTTATCAATTACTGAACAAAAAGATTTAATAACTGAGTACAAAAGACTAGCGTTGTCAGGACCTGGTTTAAACTTTCAAAGTTACAAGTCTAGACAAGCAGGTCAACAAGGATTAAAGTCTATAAATAAAAATGATGCAGAATCTTTTGTTATGCAATATTACCAAGGCATATTAGATCGATACACGCCAACAATTGATGGTAAAAATATTGCTTTTTCAACTTTAGTTATATCCAATATTAATCCAAAAAGAGCTTTGTTTTTTGAACAAGAAATAGGAGGTTCAGATGTTGAAACTAGAATATCAGACGAAAGGCAAAAAGAAATAGAAAGCATTGAAGACACATCAAGCGAAACAATTGCAGAAGTAAACACAGATGTTAAGCTTGTTGACAATATTAAAGTTAACAAAAAACCTTTAAGCACTGAATTTAAAGATAAAGTTAGAAAATTTGTAACTGAACAATTAGGAAGTGTAGATGTTAATAGCGAAAAATTTAGAAAACAAGTTTTTAAGCCATCTAAAGCTTTTGTAGATTTTATTGTTAAAGATTTAATTGGTAGCCCAAAAAAATTTAAACAATTTATACTGGAAAATCCTACTTTTTACAAAGGATTAAACATAACTGAATTAATTGCAATTGATGAAGGTAGAGTAGGAATGAAGCCTCCTCAGCCTAGATTGTTTACAGAATTTAACAGAAGACTTACAAAGCAGGCTGATATTGAAAAGTTTATGATGCAAGGAAAAATTCCTTATCTTACTGTTACTCAACAAAAAAATGGTGCAGATCTTTATAACAGACTTACTCCGTTACAACCAGCATTAAATCAACACTTTTTTGGCAGTATTTCTGATAGCAGTAAAAGTAACAGAAAGCGTGCTGCGGCTAAAGTCATTGCCGCTAAATTTATAGCAGAAGCAGCACCAAGTACAGAGGTTTTTAAAGCTAAACCGGAAATTGTTAGAGCTAAAACTGCTGAAAAACTACAGGTATCACCTAATGCTAAGTTTAGTGAAAATAGAAAAAACGTATTTATTGAAACAGGGTTAGACAGTAAGTCTAGGCCAGATTTTGCAGAATATAGCTTTGGTTATACAAAAGTTCTTAATTCATTATTAAAAGGAACAGGCTTTAGCAGAATAGATATGAAAGATCCTGAAGGCCGAAAAAGGTTTTTAGATTTTGCAATTAGCAGCGGATTAACTAAAAAACTTCCACCTATGTTTTGGAGGAAGTTGGCTTTTACTACTGAGAATGCTCTTACTAAAGATACGCTTAAAGAATTAGAAGAAGCTGGAATTGAAACAAAACCTTTTACTGAAGACGGCGAACTAGGGGATCTTAGAGAATACACAGGTAACTTGCCATTTAAAAATGTTATAGAAGCTAACGTATGGGTATCTGAGTCTATAAAAGCAGAGCAAAAACGCTTAAGGAAGCCTAAAAATGAAGGTGGTGAAAATTTAAGCAAAGCTGAAGCTAAATTAAAAGCTAGAAATCTTTTTGCTAAAGATAGTGATTTTCCAGCATTAAAAAACATGCTTACTTATGAAGGTGTATATTCACAAAAAGGTAATTTAGAAAATGAATTAAATAATCCCGAGTTTGTAAAAAGACAAGATGAATCCATAGATGAGCTAGGTAAGCTTTTTGAAATGTTTCAAAACGAAATAATGAGAAACAAAAATGGCACTATGAATTTCGAAGGTGTTGCTTTTGTGGGAGCTTTATTGTCTTCTAGCTCTTCTGGACAAGGACATTTTTTAAGATCTTCAGCTCCTTTTAGATTTTATCAAAAAGGGTATATGAAAACTGGATCTAGTGGAAACACTTTAGAGCATACTTTACCTGCTACTATAGTTGGAAAATATTTATTTATGCAAGCCCTAGAAGGTAATGTTGGAGAAAACTTTAAAAACATAAAAAACAATTATTTTCAAGGACCAATATCTAATAAAAATGATAAAAAGCTAAAAGGCCAAAAACTTAATGGAGAAACATTTGATTACAGAGAAAAAACTCCAGAAGGATGGAAAATAACAGATAACATTTGGGCTAGATATTTTAATATTAATGTAGGCTTAAATGGCGGTGGTATAAATCCAAGTGATTTAAAATTGCCAAACGGCAAGTCTGTTTACGATGTGCATAATATAACTTCCACCGGCGTTAAGGTTGATGTTGAAATGAAACAATCTAGATCTAAAGCTAATGATTTAGACGTTGATTTAGTTCCTAATATTATAACTTATAGTGATCCAGTAACTACCCAGACATTAATAAACGCTTTAGCTAAAACTGATAAAGCTTTAAACGTAGCAAGAAGCGTAAATGCTCCAGTTAAAAAAATTAGAGTATTTGATTTTGATGACACTTTAGCAACGTCAAAAAGCATGGTTGTAGTTAATATGCCAAACGGGTCTAGCAAAAAAATTAACGCAACAGAATTTGCTAAACAAGCTGCAGACTTAGAATTGCAAGGTGCTAAATTTGATTTTACTGAATTTAGTAAAGTTGTTGATGGCAAAAAAGGGCCTTTATTTAGTGTAGCACAAAAAATTGCAAGTGTTAGAGGAACGGAAGATGTATTTGTATTAACAGCTAGACCTCAAGAAGCCGCAGGTCCTATAAAAGCTTTTATGAAAGCAAATGGTATAGACATACCTTTAGCTAATATAACTGGCTTAGGGGATGGCACAGCACAAGCTAAGGCTGGTTGGATAATGGGCAAAGCTGCAGATGGTTATAACGATTTTTACTTTGCAGATGATGCTGTTAAAAACGTTAAGGCTGTTAAGGATGTACTTAGCCAAATAGATGTTAAATCTAAAGTTCAATTAGCTAAATTCAGCAAAATGCAAACTTTTGATATCATTGTAAATGATATGATTGAAGACTCTTCTGGAATAGCTACATATAAAGAATATTCTGCAGCTAGAGCTAAAACGGTTGGCGCCAACAAAGGAAAATTTAATTTCTTTATTCCACCGTCTGCTGAAGATTTTACAGGATTATTGTATAAAATGCTAGGTAAAGGCAAAAAAGGTGATGCTCAAATGGCGTTTCTTAAAGATAATTTACTTGATCCTTACGACAGAGCTGAGTCCGCTGTAACGCAAGCTAAAATAGCTGCGGCAAATGATTTTAAAGCTTTAAAAACGCAATTAAAAACTTTACCTACAAGCTTAAGCGTACCAACAGGGGTTGGAGGTTTTACTTATTCTCATGCGGTCCGTGTAGCTATTTGGTCAGCTCAAGGCATGGACATACCAGGCTTATCTAAAAGAGATATTAAAGATTTGAATGATTTTATTCAAAATGATCCTGAATTAAAAACTTTTGCTAACGAGTTAATAGTAATACAAAAAGGTAAACCATATCCTAAGCCAGGTCAAAATTGGCTAGGTGGCAACATTACTAGTGATATTATAAATGATATTAATAAAGTTAATAGAGCTGAGTATCAGCAAGAATGGAGAGAAAATGTAGATATTATATTTTCAAAAGACAACCTGAATAAAATGGAAGCTGCGTATGGAACTAAATGGCGTAAAGCTATAGAGGATTCTTTGCGTAGAATGAAATCTGGTAGCAATAGACCCCCTGGAGGCAATAGCGTAACAGATGGATTGCTTGACTGGTTAAACAATTCAGTTGGCGCCGTAATGTTCTTAAATACAAGATCTGCATTGCTTCAAACTATATCTGCGGTAAACTTTATAAACTGGGGTGATAATAACATAGTAAAAGCAGGATTAGCGTTTGCAAATCAAAAACAATTTTGGTCTGATTTTATGACGCTTATGAATTCTGACTACTTAGTAGAACGTAGAAACGGTCTTAAAATAAATGTAAGTGAATCTGAAATTGCAGATGCTGTAAGAGATTCAGACAACAAGGTAAAAGCAGCTATAGCTTTTTTACTTAGCAAAGGATTTGTAATGACAAGGTTTGCAGATAGCTTTGCAATTGCAAGCGGAGGGTCTACTTTTTATAGAAACAGAGTTAAAGCTTTAGTGGGTAAAGGAATGGAACAAAAAGCCGCAGAAGCACAAGCATTTGAAGACTTTAGACAAATAGCAGAAGAAAGTCAACAGTCAAGTAATCCAAATAGAATTAGCCAGCAACAAGCTTCTGGTGCAGGTCGTGTTATATTAGCTTGGGCAAATACGCCGATGCAATATGCTCGTATACAAAAAAGAGCTGCTCAAGATCTTATAAACGGCCGTGGCGATTGGAAAACCAATGTATCTAAAATAGTTTATTACGGCGCTGTACAAAATTTAATATTTAATGCATTACAACAAGCCGTATTTGCTTTAGCGTTTGGAGAAGACGAAGACGAAGAAGTAAAAGACGCTAAGAAAAACGAAAAAATTTCAAGAGTTGCAAATGGTATGATTGACTCTCAGCTTAAGGGCTTAGGCATAGGTGGAGCTGCTGTGGTTGCAGTAAAAAGTGCTTTAATGGAATTAGGTAAGCAACACGCTAAAGACCGCCCTAAATACGAAGAAGCTGTATTTGATTTGCTAGGCTTTTCACCACCTCTTGGGTCTAAGATTCAAAAAATATATGGAGGACTTAGAAGCTTTAGCTGGAGCATGAAAGATATTAAAGATAAAGGTTTTAGTTTAGATAATCCAGCTTATTTAGCAGGTGCTCAAATAACAACAGGTCTTACTAATATTCCGCTAGACAGAGTTATTAAAAAAATTAATAGCATGCGAGGAATTGTAAGCGAACAATCTTCTCTTTGGCAAAAAGTTGCTTTAGGTCTTGGTTGGTCCACTTGGGATGTAGGTCTTGGTTATTACGGAGGGTTTGACGCGGCAAAAGTTTTAACGCCTGAAGAGGAAAAAGTTAAAGAAATTGACGATATGAAAAAGTTAACTAAAACAAAAGAGCAAATTGATATGCTGCTTGATTTAGGGTTAACTAAAAAAGAAATAAAAGCTTTAGGCAAAGAGCAAGTTAGAGTTGAAAAAATTATAGAGCTGCAAAATGCAGAGGCTAAACCTAAAGAAGAGGTTAAAGTTAAAGAAGAAATAAAAGGAGAAACTAAACCAACACCAGAAGTAAAAGCAAAACCTAAAACCGAAAGCGTTGAAAGAAGGCTTAGAAGACAATTTGATTCTATTAAAGATGAAAACAAACCTGATCAAGTAAAAACATTACTTAAATTTGGGTTAACTAAAAAACAAATAAGAGAGTTACAATACGAAAAAAATAGAGTAAACAAAATATTAGAACTAATGGAAAAAAATAAATAAAATGAGTTCACCATTCCAAAAAAAATTTAGTGAAAAAACTCCTTTTGCAATACATGAAGGAAAAGCCCATAAAAGCTTAGAGCATCAAGCTGAAGAATATTTAGATTTTCCACAAGAAAAAGCTAGAGCAAGAACTGACGAATATTTAGGCATTAAAGAAGATAAAGATGGATTAAAAGAAGAACAAAATTCTTTTAAATACGGCGATACTGCTAGACACTATTTAGCAGGAGATCAAACTTCTAGATCTATTCAAAAAAAATTAGGAGGATTTGGTAAAACATTTTTAGGCAAAACAATTGCTGGTATAGGATCTAATATAGGAGGCGTAATACATGAAGCACAAAACGTAATAGATGGCAGACCTATTATGGAGTCTGTAGAAGATGCAGCTAATAACTTAGCTGGCTCTATAGGAGCTTTTTTACCTGAAAAAGCAAGCAGTAAATTGTTAGATTGGTATAAAAAATTTGCTCCTGACGGAAAAGTAAAAAATTAACATAAAAATAAATAATGAGCATATCAGACATCAAAATGTACGCAATGAGTTTCGGAGTGGTTGGAATAACAACATTTGGACATATAGAAACTTGGTTAAAAATTACTTTGCTTCTTGTAACCATTGGATACACGGTAACAAAATGGGTTAAACTTAAAAAAAAATAATATGAATAAGCAATCACCGTTTAAAAAAATGCAAATAAGAGGCACTACATCACAAAAAGAGTATGATGAAGATGTTGATAATTCCGGAGTGCCTAACGCGGGTTACAAATTGGATTCTACACCTTTAAATATTAAAGAAGCTGCTTACGAAAAACAAAATCGTAAAATGCGTAAAGAAAACCCCGGAATGGGTAAAAGACTTACGTCTGGAACAAGCCCTCGAAGAGTGTCATTTGCATGCAGATTTGCAGGTATGGCCGGAGCAATGAAAGACGCCAAAGGAGAACCAACAAAAAAAGCTATGGCTTTAAAAAAATGGGGCTTTGGTAGCGTTGGCGCTGCTAAAAGCTTTTGTAGTAAAAATAAATCTAAAAAATAAAAATATGGAATCAGGACTTTACAAAAAATACATAGGATCTCCTTGTAATAAAAACGGAATAGACCCTAAATTAATGGTAGACTCTGTAAAAAAAGCTGCTACTAACAAAGACTTTAATAAGCTTCAGGCAATAAACAAAACAAAAGATGCTGATTTAGGAACGATAAAATCCACTCTTGTAGATAAATATTCTTTTAATAAATCTTTAGATAATTATAATAAAATGACAATGCAACCGGGCTATAATTCAAATCCTGAAATGGTTAAAAAATCAAATGACGCTTTTAAAAAAATAGAGAATATGAAAGCTAAAGATTCTAAAGGTAATGTAGTAAGTGCTATGTCTATTTTTATTGACGATTAATGCGTAGTATAGATAAAATAGTTGTACATTGCTCCGCTACACAGGAAGGAAGACACTTTGATGCCGCTGAAATAAATCGCTGGCATTTAAAAAGAGGCTGGAAAGGCATAGGTTATCATTACGTAATCTTGCTAGATGGTACTATAGAATATGGTCGCAATATATATGAGCAAGGAGCTCATGTTAAAAACCATAATAAAGGATCAATAGGGATTTGTTATATTGGAGGCGTTGAAGAAGAAAGAGGTAAAAATGGCAAATGGATTGCCAAAGACACTAGAACGCCTGAGCAAAAAGAAAGCTTGCTGCTGTTACTAAAAACATTAAAAAAAATGCACGTAGATGCAGCTATTCATGGTCACAACGAGTTTGCCGCGAAAAGTTGTCCGTGCTTTAATGCTTATAAAGAATATTGTAATATATAAATAAATGGGGAAATTAAAAAAAGGAAGATTAGCTGAAATAGTTAAAGAATTACAAGGAGCTTCTGAAATGCACTTAAAGCAATCAAAAGAGATTGATAGCCATATTGAAGACATGGAATCACCTTTAGAATTAAAAGACGCATGCTATAAAAAAGTAGTTGCAATATATGGCCCTAAGAATTCGGCATATCGAAGCGGAGCTATGGCTAAGTGTAGAAAAGCAGGCGCTGCTAACTGGGGAAATAAAAGTAAAAAATAA